>JAEEGF011352248.1_pt1 | contig 36883 bp, 25 predicted proteins | sample 9134171 | NCBI WGS metagenome assembly JAEEGF01 (sample SAMN16246542, study PRJNA631951) | gut metagenome | biome: gut microbiome; feature: rumen; material: AP-attached | host: Bos | place: Iran: Karaj | collected 2018-10 | reverse complement strand
TGATGTGCCAGAACTTCCATTTCTTTCCTTTTTTAGCTAAGAAGGAAGCCCCCTCCTTTTATTGAAGAGGGCTTTCTTACTTAACGAATAAACCAATCAACTTCTTTTACAGAAACACAAATGGCAAAAGATGTGATCTGTAAGGGAACGTTTGATACGGATTCTAACCAATCAAAAAAATCCGTGTGTAACCCCTTTAATTTTCACTTGCAAAGTTATTGTCGCCGAGTGGTCCTGGCAATCCTAAAAAGTAGGGATTTTATAAAGCCGCCATTACTAAAAATGATGATGAAAAAAGGCGGGGATTCGTATCCTCGCCTTTGTGTGTCAATGTCTTATGTTGTTTATTTTAGCGGTCTCTTGTTCGCTTCGTCGAAGTTCTTTCTGTTCTTTATTATGTCAACAGCCAGATAAATCGCGTTTCTGAACGACTCTTCGGAAGCCTCGTTCTTGCCGGCTATCTCGTATTCAGTTCCGCGTATCGGAGCGGTTCTGATGATAGGCAGGTTGGATGTGTAGTTCACTCCGGCGTCCATTGATATGGCGTTGAATGCTATCTGTCCCTGGTCGTGGTACATAGCGAGTATAGCGTCGTAGCGTGTGAATTCCTTCGAGCGGAACAGCAGGCTTGCGATGTGCGGTCCGAAGCAGAGCAGTCCCTCGTCGTTCAGGCGTTTCACCGCTGGACGTATTATGTTCTCCTCTTCGTCCTGCATCGTCGGGTTGAGTGCAAGCACGGCTATGCGTGGCTTTGCAATGGTGAAGTCGCGGCGCAGCGCCTCGTTTATCTGCTTCACTTTCTTTATTATCAGCTCCTGTGTCAGGCAGCCTGGCACTTTTGACAGGGCGATGTGTCCTGTCGCTGTTGCTATTTTCATTATCTCGTTGACCAAGAGAGGCAGCGCTTCCTCGCCTGTGCTTTCCTGCAGATACTGGCTGTGTCCCTTGAATGGCAGTTCGCCCTCGGCATAAGCCTCGCGGTTGATAGGAGCTGTCACCATGGCGTCGATTTTATTGTTCTTTGCGTCCTCGACCATCGCTTGCAGCGCCGAAAGTGCGGCTTTGCCGGCTTCTGGAGTCGCTCTTGCTATGTCCACCTTCAGGTCTTCGTCCGAAGTGTTTATTATGTTGATTTTCTTTGCAGAAGCGTCCGATGCGTCGGTTATCTGGTTGAGGTTCAGGTTCTGCAGCTCAAGGTTCTTTCTGTAGAATGCAGCGGCTTTAGGCGAGCCGTATATTACTGGCGTGCAGATGTCCAAAACCATTGGGTCCGAGAGTGTTTTCAGTATCATCTCCAGTCCGATGCCGTTCACATCTCCTTGCGATATTCCTATGATAGGTAGTTTGTCCATAATTCTTTTATTCTTGTTTTGTTTTTATTCTTGTTTGCTGGCAGTGACTGTTACGTCGTCGGCGAACGATGGCAGCTGCACTGTCTGCAGCACAGCCTCCATTTTTCTTATCAGGTTGCGCTTGTTCTTCTGCGGAGCGTACACGAATCCTTCCACAGTCACTATCTGCTGGTGCAGCTGGTCGATGCTTGTGTGCGATATGTAAGGGCCTCCCATCATGCTCTTGCCGAACACTCGCCAGAGTCCTGTTATTTGTGCGCAGTATTTGCCGTTCTTGTTTATGTCTCTTCTTACAGGGAAGTCGTATTTCGTCTCAGTGCCCATATACGAGCCGTCCACCGGTCCGGGTATCAGTCGGCGGCACACGGTGTCGCGCTTCGCCATCAGTGAGTCGAGCGAAAGCTGCGCCTTGTCGGTGTACGGATATGAGTAGATTATGAGGTCTGTTCTTGTGTCATTGGCGCCGCTCGACAGCCACAACGCATTAATTGCAGGGTCTTTCTTGTACTGTGTTATCTCGGTTGGCACTTTTATCTGTATGTTGTACATTTCATAGACCATGCTTTCAAGCTGTGCGTTGCTCTGCTTGTACAGAAATTCTTTCTCGCGGTCGAGTTCCGCCTGCACGAAGTAGTCCAGGATCTCCTGTCCTCTGGTTTCGATGAGGCTCAGCAGCGAGTCCTGTGTCGGAGCCACGATTTTGGCTACAGACTGCGGTTTTGCCCATCTGTTTTTCGAGAAAGCGATGTCGTTGTGCTTGTATTTCTTCGCGTTTATATCGACAATCAGGATGTTTCTTGTCGGCTTGAGCATAGAAGTGAATTCAGCATGGTCGCATCTCGATGTCGAGAAGTAAGGCTCTTTCTGTGGCATGGACGGCATGTCCTTTTCCAGCAGTCCGAACAGCGCTTTGCCGCTTGCCGTGTTCCACATGCTTTTGTCTGCCACGACAAGCAGTTCGTATGGCGCGCCGTTAATCGAAGAGAGGAAACGTCCTTTCTCGCATCCGCTGAGCAGCACAAGCGTTATTGCTGCTATTATTGTTAGTAAGCGTGTCTTCATTTTCGTCAGATTGATTCTTCAAATTTACGAAAAAATCAGAGTGGTTCGTAATGTTTAGAGCTGCTCGCTCTCTTTTGTGGAGAGAAGTCCGCATGCGGCGTCAATATCCTCGCCTCTCGATTTTCTTATAGTGGCTGTTATGCCGTTGTCATTCAGGTAGTCGCGAAACTGCACGGCGCTGTCGTTGCCGGCGCTTTTCAGTTCTGTGTTTGCCGACTGGTGGTAGCGTATGATATTCACTCTGCACTCGAATCCTTTCAAGAGTCTGACTAACGCGGCTGCGTGACGCATCGTGTTGTTCACGTTCTCTATGAGCGTATATTCGAACGAGACTCTTCTTTGGTGCGAGAAGTCGTATTTGCGGAGTTCCGCCACGACGTCGTTTATCGGATATGCCTTTTCTGCCGGCATTATCGCGGCGCGCTCCGAGCTTATCGGGTTGTGCAGCGACACGGCGATGTGGCATTGCGAATCCTTCAGGAACACTCTCATGCCAGGGATTATCCCGACAGTCGATACTGTGATTCTCTTAGGCGACCATGCCAGTCCGTATTCCTTGGTCAGAATGTCCAGCGACTTCAGCACGTTGGTCAGGTTGTCCATTGGCTCGCCCATGCCCATATAGACTATGTTTGTGAGTTTTTCGGAGTCAGGTATCGACAGCACCTGGTTTATTATGTCGGCGGTGTCGAGATTGCCGTGAAATCCCATCTTTCCTGTGGCGCAGAACGAGCAGTTCATCTTGCATCCCACTTGGCACGACACGCACAGCGTGGCTCTGTCTTCTTCTGGGATATAGACCGATTCTATGAATCCGTTTTCTGTCTTGAAAAGGAATTTCTTCGTTCCGTCTTTAGACACTGCCTCTTTCACTGGCACATGGCGTCCTATCTCGTATTTGCTTTTCAGCAGGTCGCGGTTCTTTTGCGAGATGTTGGTCATGGCGTCTATGTCTGTGACGCGTTTTTTATACAGCCAGTCGGCAATCTGCTTTGCAGAAAAAGAAGGAAGACCCAAGTCACTGACAAGGGTCTTCAATTCTTCAAGAGTTTTTCCTAATAATTTTTCCGCCATTAAGGAAAGATTACTTTGCTATTAATAGAAATTCTTTCTGTTGTCAACGATTTCGTAGTTTCCTATGAGTGCGTCAACCGAACGATATACAGAGTACAGCTGTCTTGTTGTCAGAGCCTCCATTTCCGCTTTCTCGTCCAGTTTGTTTGTGGTAGGAACCTGCTTTGTCACGTTTACTACATAAACACCCTGGTTGCCCTTGATTGGCTTAGACACTTGTCCTTGCTTGCCAAGTGCTATTGCTGCTATGACTGATGGCTCGAATCCAACCTTTGGCAGAGTTGTTGTCGCGAAGTTGATCTGGTTAGCCGAGTCAACGCTAAGCTGCAGTTTCGCAGCGAGTGCGTTGATGTCCTTTGCTCCGTCCAAATCCTTTGATATGATTTCTGCCTTCTTGTCGCGCAGTACAAGGTACTTGATCTGGTCTTTAACCTCCTCGTTAGCCAATGTTCTGTAACCCTTAGGCTCGATGTCCTTCAGTGCTGCTACAACGAAGAAGTTGCCGCACTCGTAAACGTCAGAAACAGCGCCCTTCTCAGTCTCGTCGTTGAAAGCCCATTGTACGATGGCTCTTGAGTTTTCGAGGTTCTGAAGGCTTGGCAGGTTAGATGTCAGAGTAGTGTAAGGATATACGTTGTATCCGTTCTTCTTGGCGTTAGCCTCGAATGCTGCGACATCCTTGCTTGAACCGGCGAAACCCTTTGCCAAGTTGAAGTTCTTTGCTGTTGTCTCCTTGCTTGGAGAAACCTCAGACTCGATGATTGCCAGTTTAGCCTTTCTTACAGCCTTTGTTCTGTCCGTTATTTGGATAATCTGTATTGCGCTTGATTCCTCAGCGAACTGGAAGTTCACGTTGTTAGGGTGTGAGTTCAATGCGCTGAGCAGTTTGTCGTTGTCGATTTGTGCAGTCAGAACCCAGCCTGCGTCGCCGCCGTTCTGTGCTGTCTGCTGCATCTTTGAATACTTCTTTGCGAGCAGTGCGAAGTCTGCGCCGCCGTTCAGTGCGTTCATTATGCTGTCGGCAAGAACCTTTGTAGCGGCAGAATCCTTCTCTGCTATTACAATGTGCTTGATCTTTATTGAGTCTGGGTAAGAAATCGTGTTGTCGATGATTCTTGCCATCTTGTATGAAGTTCCGTAAAGCTTAGGACCGGAAACCTCGCCGTTCTTTCCAGCAAAAGCGAAGTCTCTGAAGCTTGGGTCTATCATGTTTGCAGAGAGAGGCACGTTGTTGCACTTGCCGCCGTTGAGGTTTGTGAACTCAGCGATTTCTGTTGTAGTTGTGAATTCAGGAACGAGCTTGTTGATGAATTCTGCGGCTTTCTTGTCATCCTCTGCAGAAGGCTCGTTAGCGAATACAACGAACTCCAGGTTTCTGAGTTCCTCGTTGATCTTCAATGCGGCCTTAACCTCGTCGTATTTCTTCTGGATGTCTGCGTCGCTTACGCTTACCTTGTCGTCGGAAATAGAAGAGTATGGCTTGTAGATGTAAAGAGCGTCGTTAGTGTTCTTCTTAGACTCGAATTCCATCTTAGCCTCCAGCTTGTTGGCGTTTACACCCTTTGAGAGGAGAGTCAGGTACTTTCTTTCGAGTCTTGAGTTGTAAACCTCTTTCTCAAAGTACTTCCAGTAGTTCTCGAGAGTCTTGTAGTTCTCCATTTCCTCTGGAGTAGAAGGCTTCTGGTTCAGCTGGTTCAATATGCCGATCAGGCGATCGTGGTCAAATTGTCCAGTTGCAGGGTTTGCGAATACACGTCTCTGAGTGATGATTGGGTCAGGGTTATTGCCTACAGTAGCTTCCTTGAGCTCGTCGTCATTCACAGCGATGCCGATTTTTTCAGCCTCTTCCTTTATCAGTGTGGACTTCACGAGGCTCTGCCATACAGATTCTCTTATCTGGTAGTTCATGTTCTCGTCGATTTCTGAACCTACCTCAATCTTGTAAACCTCAGTGAGTTGCTCTATCTGAGCCTGGAAATCCTGTATCTTAACGGCTTCCCCGTTGATTTCTCCTACATTCTCTCTGTCCTTGTGAAGAATGCTTGAACTGTTGTTTAAGAAATCACCGATGATAAATGCTAAAAGAGCCAAGCCGATGATTATCAAAAGAAAAACACCTTTGCTACGAATTCTTTCAAGTGTTGCCATAATTTTATTTAGTTTTTATTTATATTCTTTTGCGACGTGCGAAGATACTATATTTTTTTCGCTTTTCTAATCTTTGTCGTCAATCTTTTTGAGGTCAACAAGCTCAATTTTGTTGCTTGTCATTTTTAATATCTTTATCTTGAAATCATCAATGACAATCTCGTCGTTGACCATTGGGAAATTCTGTATTTTGTTCAGTATGTATCCTGCAATGGTAACGTAATCGTCGCTCTCAGGAATGTCGAGCGAGAACTGCTGGTTTATGCTGTCTATCTCCATTCTGCCGGAGAAGATGAATTCGTTAGGGTTCACCATCTTGCCTACGAGGTGCTTGTTGTCGTGCTCGTCCTCTATCTCGCCGACGATTTCCTCCACAATGTCCTCTCTCGTCACAATGCCAGCCGTGCCGCCGAATTCATCGACTACCACAGCCATGCTCTTTTTCTCTTTTATGAGCCGTCCCATCAGGTGGTTGGCGGACATGGTCTCTGGCACAATCGGTATTGGTATTATGTGCTTGCGCCATTCCTGGGCGTTCTTGAATATCTCCGAAGTGTGTATGTAGCCCAGTATGTTGTCGATGTTGTCGTGGAAAATGATGATTTTCGACAGTCCGGATTCTATGAATTTGTTTTTCAGTTCGTCAAGCGTCGTGGTGTCCTCTAAGGCGACCATCTCGTTGCGCGGTATCATGCAGTCCTTGATCTTGACGTTGCTGAAGTCCAGCGCGTTCTTGAAGTATATGACTTCCGAGTCTATGCTTTCTTCCACATGCTCCATGTTCTCTTGAAACCAGTAGTTCAGGTCGGCGCGCGAGAATGTCTTTGAGTGCTGCTCGTTCCTCTTCATGCCGAACGCCTTGAGCAGAAGCATGGATATTGATGTCGTGAACTTGGAAATCGGGTAGAGCAGAATGTAGAATGTCCATATAGGAATGGAGAAAATGCTCAGCCACAGGTTCGGATTGATTCTGAATATGGTCTTAGGCAGGAATTCTCCCGTGAATAGGACTATCGCTGTCGAAATCACTGTCTGGAGCAGAGTGAGCACCACCTTGTTGTCGCTAATGGACGCGAGCGGCTCCTCTAATACAACCGCCATCTCTATACCGTATATGACTATGGCTATGTTGTTTCCTACCAGTATGGTGGATATGAACTGCTGCGGGTTCTTGAACAGGAATGAAATTATGCTGGTTGTGATTGTCTTCTTCTGCTTGTCTATCTCGAACTTTAGCCTGTCAGCCGAGACAAACGCTATCTCCATGCCGGAGAAGAATCCTGACAGCAGCAGTGTTATGACTATTATGACAATTGTGTGGATTTCCATTTCTTATTCGACTGGGAATATGCCTGTTGGCTTAGAGATTTCGTACTGCGTCATCCTGTTGTTTGACACGAATCCTATGCCTTCGAGTATCTTGTCCTTTTGCTCGATTCTTATATGCTTGTTTGAGTAGAATTTCTGACCGGGATTATCCCAGAACAGTTGCTGTGTCTTGAACTTGTCGCCGTCCAGGTTTGTGGCTGTGACATGTCCTTTGAATTCCCACAGGTCGCGTGGCGTGTAATATATGGCAGTGTCCGCCCACATATTTGCATCGACGTGGTATGTGCTGTCGAACTTCTCGAAGCGTATGCCTTGTGGAAAGAACCAGTACGGCTCTTTGGCCTTGTCGAATACCAGCCATTTTTTTGTCGTTATTCTGAAGCGGGTTATGCCAGAGTCGGAAATCAGTGTCGTCACGCTGTCGGCGTTGAGCATCGGCTGGCTTGCTCTTTTGCCTTGCGCTTCGGAGAACTGGGAGTCGTCGTTGCCGCAAGAGTTGAGAAAAAGCATAAAAGCAACCGCTAAAAAAATAGCGGTTGCTTCTATATCTGTATTTCTGAATTTTATCATGAATATACTGATTAACGGCAGATTGTGCTCTCGCCAATCCATCCACCTACAGTGAATGACGCTCCCTTGTTCAGGTCTGGGTGCATGAATATGTCGTTGTCAGCAGGGAAGTACTGGCTGTATCTTGAGATAAGTCTGTTAGCCTCTGCAGCGCAGCTTGGGTCAACTTGGCGAGCCTTGTTGAACTTGTCCACTGCCACCCAGTAAACTGTCTTAGAGAGAACAGGGTCGCTGTAGATATGTGAGCCAGCGTACAGTTTGCCAATCAGGATATAAGGGTCGCCCTGGTTTGGATTGTAGCGCAGAGATGCTCTTGCGTGCTCTCTTGCTGTTGCTGGGTTCTTTATGTAGCTTGCGTAGATAGTCGCCATAGCGTATTCGTACTTCGCTTTCTTGTTGTTGTCGGTAGCGTACTTCACAGCATCCTCAAAGAAAGTGACAGCCTTTGAGTAGTCCTTCTTCTTTACATACATGTTAGCGCATCCTGCGGCAGAAACCTCAGTTGGCTTTATCATGTGCGCGTATTCAGAAGCCTTGAAGTAAACCTCAGACTCAGTGGCGTTTACAGACTCATAAAGCTTAAGTGTGTTAGCCAGATAATCGATGTCGTTCTTCTTAGCGTCAATCTGTGGACCGTAAATCTTGTCGAGAGTCTCGCCGCTGAGTGCGCCTGTAGCAGCCACCTGCTGATCGTTGGTAGCCTTGACAGCCTTGGCTGATTCTGCGTATGTGCTTGCAGAGTCAGAAATCTGTGCAACGAGTATGTCGTTAGCCTTGTTGTAGTCGTCGATGAGTGAAGTCACGCGGCTGTTGTCCTGGCGGTACAGGTTGCATGCAATCCAAATGTAGTATTGTGCGAAGCTTGGGTCCGCCTCCTTGCCGAGTTTCGACAATGACTGGCTGAGCCACTCGTATGCGTTTTTCTTCAAAGGGTCCTTTGGAGTAGGCGCGTTGATGTAGTCCATAGCCTTGTATGCGAGGATTCTCTCGGTTGGCATAACTAAGTCGTTGCCGTAGTACTTGATACGGTCGTCATACATCTTCATCAGCAAATCAACGTACTCAGCCTGCTTAGCGGCGTCGGTCTCGCTCTTGATTTTCCAGTTCAGGATGTATGCTCCGTATTTGTAGATGTTCTTTGAATACTCTGGACATGTAGTGTAGAGCTCATACCATGGCTGATATGCGTCAGCGTAGTTCTCAGACTTTGCGAATTGGTAGAAAACAGAGTTGTTCTCCTTGCACTTGTCTGCAATTGCGTCTGGGTGTGTAGCCAGAGCGTCCTGTGCGAAGCCTGTGCAGCTTGCTGCTGCCATTGCGGCTAATAATATTGCTTTTTTCATAGTCGTTATTTTTTGTTTGTCGTTTGTTATTCAAATCTTCGTTTAAAGAACCAGATTTCGTTGAACGATGCCGACAGCGAGAACTTGAAATAGTCTTCTCTTATCTGTCCATAGCTGTTGTTGCCGAGTCTTCCGTATTCAACACCTATGTTTATGGCAGAGCGTCCGCCTCTGGCTGGAAGTCCTAATCCAAAAGTTATGCCATAATTGGCGATGGTGGCACCTTTTATGTCAAGATAACCTGTGGAAACCGTGGCTCCGAGTCTGTATGAGATTCTTTTAAAATAATTCTTAGCGAAAAAGTCCGGAGTGTATTCCGCACCTATAGAAACTTTTGTTCTGTCGGTCAGAGAATCGCTTACGCCGAAGTATTTAGCATCCGACCATCCCTGATAAAGTACGTCTGCGCCGACTGTCAGTTTGTTCGTGTATGAATAGCTGACACCACCACCAATGGTAATAGGAGTCTCGAACTTGCTGCCGTTGTGCTCGGCTATTGTGTCAACGGTTGATGTCTCCACAGAGTACTTGCCTCCGAGTCTGTTCTTCATCTCGAAGATGGCACCCACAGTGAGGAAATGCTTCTGTTTGATAGGAGTGTAGTACTGCAGACCGTATCTTATGTTGAAGTCGTTGATTTTCAGTTTGGAATCCTGAAGGGTAGAGTAGAACGACCCGTAGGTGGCATCGAAAGTCACTTGGCGCGTGTTTTGTATTGTTCCGAACAGGTAATACGCATTGATACCGAGCGAAACGTGCTTGCCGATTTTTGCAGCCAAACCTCCGTAGAGCTGATTGAGTCCGCCGCTGCCGTTGTAGGCGCGTTCGTACGAAATTGTGTCGTTGCCTGTTGTGCCGGTTGTTATTATTTGTCCGTTGGCAGGGAATGAATATCCTACGTATGAGTAAGGAATGAAGCCCACAGACGCCGAGAACCATCTTCCGATAGGGAATCTAAGCGTGAGGAACTCGAGGTTGGCGTTGAAGTCGTTGTCTCTGTTGTTATTCGCGTCGGTGAAGATAGACTCTTTGCCCATGGCGCCGAACTCGAATATGAACGAGAGCGAGTCGATGCAAGTGTATGAAGCCGGGTTGGCAGCGTTGACGCCTCGGTTGTTGCGGACACCGATGGATACTCCGCCCATGCCTTTGCTTCTGCCAGAGCCGTAGTCCGCCAATTCTCCCAGTCCGAATCTTGTGTATGGTGAGTTTGTGTTGTTTTGTGCGTTAACACAAATAACAGATAGCAGAGTGGCTACGGTTAATAATATTTTGCTTGTTGTCTTCAAAAATCCTGTTTAGTGCATCAAATCAATGCATTGTCAATCAAAAGTGCTTTTCGTCTTAAGTAAGAAAGAAGAAAAATTCTCGCAAAGATGTCACTTTTTGGTCTTTTTTCAAAGAGATGCACGTTGTTGTTAGTTAAAAATGAGAAATAAGGCTCTCGTTCATTGGTTTTATTTGAGATTATTTCCAGTTCTTCGACAGCACTGTCACACCGACTTTCGTGGCTTCGAAAAACTGTCCTTTCTTGAGATACGGCATCATGTTGAAGTTGATGATACCGTGGCATTTTTGATTCTCTATCAGCGATGTCGTGCCTTCTCCGGTGGCGATTCTGACAGAACCGAGTTTTTTGCTGATGATGAGCAGCAGGGCGTTGCTGTCCTCGGCTCTCGCAGGCTGCCAGTTGTTGCACAGGTCTTGCGCATACTCGGCGAATGTCTGGAAAGGCGCGCACTTGTCGGTTGTCACGACGACAATTTCCCTGTCGCTCCATGTCTTCTGGTACTCGTCGAGAATCTGTCCTATCTCGGCCTCTTGCTCGTCTGTGTAGAGGTTCTCGTTGTCGAAAATCAGGTCTCTGCCGTCAGTCGCGTCCTGTGCGAACATATTAGCAGACGCTATTAATGCGATGATTGTGAAAAGTGTCTTTCTCATATCAGTTTATTCTTAGCTTGTTTTTGCGTTTAAGGTATAGCTGGTAGCTGTTTATTATGTTCTGCCATACGATGTAGCTGCCCGGACCTATTACGGCGAATGGGTTCAGGTACACGTATGTCATCCAAATGGCGAGCGTAGTGTTTTTCTGCCCTAAAGCCTGTCCGCAGCTGATTCTGTCGCCGAATCGGCTGCCGAGTTTTTTGCCTACGACGAAAAGCGCGGCGCATGTCACGAGTATTGCCAATGCTGTGAGAATCTGCTCGGTGGCAGGCACGTCGCAAGTCACAGAAACGTGTGCAGCTACTCCGATTATGCAAGTCAGGCATATTGCCCACAAATAGAATGCCAAGTCTTTTTGTCTTGCCACGGCTTCCTGCGCTCTAGGCCACGCCATTCTAAGTATGAAGGCGAGTATGAAAGGAGCGATGAGCAGGAGCACCGCTCTTCCGAGCATTTTCGAGAATGCGCTTATGAAGCTTATGTCCGAAGGCTCCATGAGTGGGAACACGAGCGGAACCGTGATTGCGGCGATGATGTTTGATATGAGCGTGTAGGTGGTGAGCGAAGCCGCGTTGCCACCGAGTTTGCCCGTGATGACGGCTGCGGCTGTGGCGGTCGGGCATATCAGCATGACGACGATGCCTTCGAGTCCGTATCTGAGCGCGTTGGCCTCCTTGCACAGGAATATCACAACGGCAGCTACGGCGAGCGATGACAGCAGTTGAAACAGTCCCAGCCAGATATGCCATTTCGACGGTATGAGCTCTCTCGGATTAATCTTGCAGAATGTCACGAACAGCTGCGCGAACACAAGTATCGGGCAGAAGTTATTCACAAAAACATGTACCGGATGTCTCACTGGCGCGAAAACCTCGAAGCCAGCCAGCGTGAAATACATTATCACGCCTGTCACCATGGCTATTGGCAGCGTCCAGTTCTTTATGAATGTTATGATGCTATTTTTCATTTTCCAATCTCTTTTTCTCAGCGAATTTCTCTTCCCAGAACACCCACATGAAGAAAATGCAAATGTAGAAAAGGTATTTCAGTATGATTCCGTGCAGCAGCTCGAATGTGCCTGGATTATACTTCATGAAACCTAAAATAGTGCTGATTCTCAGAATGTTGATAAAGTATATTATGACAAGTCCTATGGCAATGAAGAGCGCTTTGTCTTTCAGCCTGCCTTTTGAGCAAAGGATGATGACTGCGAAGATGAACGACTGCTTTATGGCAGTGCATCCCCACACGATTTTGGCTCCGTTGCCGTTGGCGAAGGTCACTACGTTGTCGGGGGTTATTGTGGCGCCGAAACCGAGAAGGTTAAGTAACGAGCTCGACAGGTAGGTTGTGCTGTCTATCGCCCATTGGAAAAGGAATTCCACGTTCCATTTGCCGAACAGCATTATCTCCTTGTGGTAATTGTCGCCTTGAAAACAGAATTTCCAGACTGCATTAGCCACGAGCAGCATAATGACGAAAACGATAACGTCTCTTATCGGATTCTCCTTTGAAAAGAAATATTTGATTTTTCTTTTTAATTCACTCATGTCCAAAGTGTTATATCTCTACTCTCGCAAAAGGAGGAAGGTCCACGGAGCAGAAATCCTTGTCTAAGTATTTGTAGTACGCCGCAGCACCAATCATGGCGGCGTTGTCCATGGTGAACGCCAGTCTAGGGATGAACACGTTCAGGTGGCGGCGCTGTCCGAATTCGGTGAACTCGTTTCTCAGTCCGGAATTGGCAGACACGCCTCCTGCTATGGCTATGTCCTTCACCTCGGGGTGCAGTTTCACAGCCTTGGCGAATTTGTTCATGAGTATGCTCACGACAGTGTGCTGGAGCGATGCGCAGAGATCTTCCTTGTTCTCCTCGATGAAGTTCGGATTCTCCTTTATCTTGTCGCGCAGCAGGTACAAGAACGAGGTCTTAAGCCCGCTGAAACTGTAGTCGAGGTCCTTGATTTGCGGCTTTGCGAGGGTGAACGCCTTGCTGTTGCCGACTTTGGCGAGCCGGTCGATTATCGGGCCTCCGGGATACGGAAATCCCATGACCTTGGCGCATTTGTCGAAAGCCTCGCCGGCAGCGTCGTCTATAGTCTGTCCTATTATCTCCATGTCGCGAGGACTGCGCACAAGCACAATCTGCGAATTGCCGCCGCTGACGAGCAGACAGAGGAACGGAAACTCGGGGTGCTTGTTCTCGGCGTCCTTCTCGTCGATGAAGTTGGCAAGAATGTGCGCCTGCAGGTGGTTCACGTCGATGAGCGGAAGGCCGAGCGCCTGGGCGAAACTCTTGGCGAACGATGTGCCTACCAGCAATGAGCCCATGAGTCCCGGGCCGCGTGTGAATGCCACTGCGTTGAGGTCTTCTTTTTTCACGCCGGCCTGTGCCAGTGCCTGATGCACTACAGGGACGATGTTCTGCAGATGCGCTCTTGATGCGAGTTCCGGTACCACGCCGCCGTACTGCTTGTGTACTTGCTGGCTGGCCACCACGTTCGACAGCAGCAGCTTGCCTTGCATCACGGCAGCCGAAGTGTCGTCGCATGAGGATTCTATGGAAAGAATAAGAGGAAGCATGTCTTAATTATATTTATAGGTCTAACGCCTGTATTTATTGGCAATAAATGTTATTTTTGTAAGTTAATACCGTAGTCAGCAAAAACGTATCAAAAAAGCAGTTTACATATTCATTGTCGTAATAGCGGTCCTTCTTTTCGTGCAAGGCGCAATCCTGCTGTTACTCCAGAATAACACTGTGCAGAATTATCTTGTGCAAAAGGCTGCGGCATACGCCAGTGAGAAACTCAATGCAAAGGTACAAATAGAATCTGTTGATATAGAACTTTTCGATAAAGTTTCTTTGAACGGGTTTTATGTGGAGGACCAGCGCAAAGACACGATGATATACGCTGCCAAGGCGGTCGCAGGCTTCGATTTGTGGTGTCTGGTAACCGACAGCCGGCTTTATGTCACCGATGTTACTCTCGACGGCGCCGAGTTTCACCTGAAAAAGCAAAAGGACGGTCAGCTGAACCTCCGTTTCCTGATAGACGCGCTGAAGAGCGACAAGAAGAAGGAAAAATCCCGCATGAATTACCGGGTGAACCATCTGACTCTGAAAAACTCGGTCTTCACCTACGACGATATGAGGAAACCGCGCAAGAGCGGCAAGATGGATTATTTCCACATGCGCTTCAGCGGCATAAACGGCGAGTTCCGTCTCGACGAGTACCGCAAGGGCTTCCTGAATGTGCAGATACTGAACTTCAGGTGCGCGGAGAAGGGCGGTCTGAATGTCGTTGACCTGAAAGGACGGCTTGTGGCGGACACGGCGCAGGCCAAAGTGTCGGACTTCGTGCTGAGGATGCCGTCGTCTGAGATACGGCTTGACAGTGTCGTGGCTAATTACGACGAGACGTGGATAAAAACCGTAACGCGCGACGCCAGCGGCAAGGAAAAAGTGAAGGAGTCGCTGGACTGGAAGAATGTCCTGCTGGAAGTCTCCCTTGATAATTCCGTCGTGGCTCTCAGAGATCTGAAATTCGTGTTGCCGAGACTTGGCGAACTGTCGGACAAGGTGGAACTTTCCACACACTTCAAAGGCACATTCGGCAACATGCATTTGTATAATCTGGTGTTCAACTGCGACGACGGCGGCGCATGGGGGCGCATGTCGGTCGATCTGGCTGGACTGCCGGATATAAACGAGACATACGCCTACGTAGGCATAAAGGAACTCGGCACGACTATGCCGATGCTCTCCGACTTGATTGCGAAAATCAGCGGAAAGCCTGTGAAGATGCCTAAGCAGCTCAACGGACTGGGCAAGGTCAAGTACAGAGGCTCGGTGTCGGGCTATCTGACCGACCTTGTGGCTTATGGCGAGGTGTTGTCGGACATCGGCCTGGTGAACATGGATATGCACTTGGAGTCGGCCGACGAGTTCAAGAACGTGAGATACAACGGTGAAGTGGGCGCCAACAACCTGAACCTCGCTAAGCTGCTTGGCGACAAGAGCCAGCTCGGGCAGACGAGCTTCAAACTGAATTCGTCTGGCGAATGGTCGAAGAAGAACGGATTCACATGCTGGGTAAAGGGCGATGTGTCCAAACTGGCATTCAAGGGATATGAGTACAAGGACATACACATAGACGGAAATCTGAAAGGGCAAGAGTTCGATGGACTGATAGACATGGACGACGAGAACGCCGATGTGGACTTCTCCGGCAGCTTCAATTACTCAAAGGCGATGCGTACAGGAGCGTTCTCCGTGAACGTGAGCAATATGCATCCGCACAGGCTGAACTTGGTGAAAGGCTACGAGGACCTTTCGCTTTCGGGCAATGTGAGCCTCGATTTCCGTGGCGATTTGGAATCTAACAACAACAGAGCAGACGTTTATGTGAACAACCTGACAGTCAATAACGGCGAGAAGCGACTCAGACTCAATGATATAGAGGTCGTGTCGGTGGTGACGCCTAAGCGCGACTCGCTCGTTCTGTCGTCCGACCTGATGAGCGTCAAGGTGAGCGGCGATTACGAGATAACGAAACTGCCGAGAAGCCTGCAGAACGCCGGAAAACGCTATCTGCCAGTGCTGTTCGCCAAGGAGAAGAAGAGCGCAGCCGACGTGAAGTGCAACAATGAGTTCGACATAAGAATAGACAACATAAACATAAACAAACTTTCCGAAATACTCGGAAGCACCGTCAGAGTGGGCAAGGGAGCTTATCTGTCTGGACATTTCAGCGACAGAACAGGCAAGTTCAAGGCGAGGGCGGAGATTCCGGTCGTCAGGTTCGGCAAGAAGCAGAAGAGCATAGACTCTACGCTCATACTGTTAGACAACGACTACGACATGGCGTCGCTGAGAGTGAATTCGCGCTACAACGGCCATACGGGATTAGGACTGATGGCGAATGCGGCTCACGACTCGGTGCAAGTGAACGTGAACTGGGACAATCCTTCGCTGTCGTACGGCTCGCTGAGCCTCGAAGGTCTGCTGCACCGAGAGATGCGTGGCGACACGCTTTCGTCGCTGCTCGCGTCGGTCGATGTCATGCCGACGTTCATATCCATCAACGACGACCAGTGGAACATGCGCAAGAGCCATATCGACACAGACTTCAAGAGCTTCTTCATCAAGGGTTTCGAGATGGACCACGACAAGCAGTATGTCAAGATAGACGGCATGGCATCCAAGAGCATGTCCGATAGTATTGATGTGGACCTGAGCGGTGTGCGCCTGGCTTATATAATGGACCTTGTCGGAGTTCACGCTGTTGACTTGGACGCTATGATTGACGGCAAGGCCTGTGTCTATGGACTGCTCGGGCCGATGGTGCTGAACATCGACGCCACCGCCGACGACTTCACGTTCAACAACTCCGTGTGGGGCGACGTGGACCTGAAAAGCGAGTGGGACAGCCAGACCAGAAGGCTGCATGCCAAGGGGCATGTGTTCAAGAGCGGGCAGCAAACTGATGGTGATGCCGACGGACTCTTGGCTGGACTTTTGGGTGACGGCGTACGCGACACGTCCATTGTGATAGAAGGCGAGTACTTCCCTAAGAATGACTCGCTGGAATTCCTTGCCGATGTGTCGTCGCTCAAGCTCGACTTCATACAGAAATACCTCGACGGCGTGATGTCCGATGTCACGGGCGACGCCTCGGGCAAACTGAGAATCTTCGGCTCGCTCAAGAAAATCCTCATGGAGGGCGACATCATGGTGAATAACGGTAAGCTCAAAGTCGATTTCCTGAACACGGCGTACCACTTCAGCGACACCGTCAAGATACGCGAGGACAAGTTCGCGTTCGAGGACATTGACGTTCGCGACGCCGAGAACCACTCCGCGCTGCTCAACGGCGAGATACACCATGACTATTACAAGAATATCGTCTATAACATTTCCATAATGCCACGCAATGTGCTGGCTATGGACCTCAAGGCGAGCGACGGGCAGAACTTCTACGGCAAGGCGTACGCGACAGGAAACGTGAGAATCTTCGGTTATCCGGGCGCAGCCAACTTCACCATACAGGCGAGAACCGAGCCGAACACAAAGGTGTTCCTCTCGCTGGACAACGGCTCGACAGTGACCGTGAACAACTTCATAACATACGTAGATAGGGATGCCGTGGTTGACTCCGTGGCAGAGTCCGACGAGTATCTCGAGCCGAAGAAGACCGAGACGCACATGAAAGTGTCGCTCACCGTCGAGGCCACTCCGGACGCTGAAGTCAATATCCTGACGAGCGCTGAGGGCGATATGCTCAAAGCCACCGGTACGGGCAACATACGCATGGAGTACGACTCGAAGTCCGACCTCCAGCTCTTCGGCAACTACGAGGTGGAGAAGGGAAGCTACATATTCACGCTGCAAAACATCATACGAAAGGATTTCACATTGCGCAACGGCGGTACGATAAAGTGGAGCGGCGACCCGAGAGAAGGCATAATCAACCTCGACGCGTTGTACTATGTGCAGGCGGCGTCGCTGCTTGACATCCTGGACGAGGCTGACCTCGAGGGACTCGGCAGAACGACAGTGCCTGTCAACTGTCTGCTGAACCTGACCGGCAACCTGATGCAGCCTAACATCAAGTTCGACCTCGAACTGCCGTCCGACAACGAGCTGCAGCGCAAGGTCAAGAACATCGTCAACACCGACGAGATGATGAACCGAGAGATACTCTCGCTGCTCGTCATCGGAGCGTTCTACCGTCCGGAGTACATACAGAACTCGTCATCGACCAACGTGGGCAACCAGATGGCGTCGGTGCTCACGTCCACAGTGTCCGGCCAGCTGAACAACATGCTCTCGCAGATAAGCGACAAGTTCAATGTCGGTGTGAATGCGGTGTTGGGCAACGGCGAGGACCTCTCGCAGGGCGGCGAGTACGAAGTGGCTCTCATGTATCAGCCTAATAACCGCCTTGTGATAAACGGAAACCTCGGCTACCGCAATGACTACATAAACGGACAGCAGAGCGGCAACAACTTCATCGGCGATGTCGATGTGGAGTATAAGCTTACAAGAAACGGAAAACTCAGAGCCAAGGCTTACACGCATTCCGCCGACAATTACTACTACAACATTTCTGGCACGGCGAAGACTACACAGGGCGTGGGTCTGATGTACCGAGAGGACTTCAATACGTTCAAGGGATTGTGGCACAGGTATTTCGGCAAGGATAGGAAGGAGCGCGAACGCCGCAGAGACTCCATGATGCTGGCTCAGGAGCGTGAGAGAATGGCGAGGATGGACAGTTTGATATCCGCAAGCCAGCGAAGAGCGTTGGAGAAGAATGATTCTGTGACAGTAAAGAAGGAGACTGTGGAGCGCGACGAGGACGAGCCTATCGACAAGGACGAGGATGTGAAGCGCGACATAGAGATTGCCGAGCAGAAAAGCGAGACAGTGGAAAACGAGATAATAGCGGAGGATAAGAAGGACAAGAAAGCGAAGAAGAAGGAGAAGAAAAGCAAACAGAAGAAAAACAAAAAGAACAATGAAGATAATGACGAAGATGCAAAATAAATCGTGCGCAGGGCTGAGGACAGTCCTCGTGGCGGCTGCGCTGACAATGCTGCAGAGCTTGGCGGCACAGACCGACGGCACGCAGATAAGCGGCATAGTGAGCAACGTGGAGAAGGCGTTCGTGACGATGCCGGACCAGTATTACATGACACTGACGCAGGAAATGCGAATTCTGATGGTGGACCGCTTGAGAAAAGGCGAGGAGCCTAAGGTCAGAAACCACTTCGGCGGCGACAGCAGAATAGACTCCATCGACCAGCAGAACGACTGGATGAGAATCCGGAACTCCGAGAATGGAGCGCTGGAGATAAAAGTGCTGCAGACACAAGACAAACCGAGCGCGATATTCCTCGTGTTCACGGCGTGCGCGCCTGCATGCTCGTCGCACACGGGAGTGTTCACTCTGGATTGGCGATTGCTGCCGTCATCGGTGCTGTCGAACGTGTCGATAAACGACTTCTTAGACATGGACAAGATAAAGGAGGACGGCAAGAAGGAGGACTATGTGACGTCGCTGCTGGACCTTCAGCTGGTGGACTTCTCGTTCGCTGGCGACCACAAGACACTGAAAGCCACGCTCAACTCCGAGAAGGAACTGAGCCAGGAGGATCGCGACAAGGTGGCTCCGTACATCAAGACAAGGCAGATAACATTCGTCTGGGACGGCACTTCATTCGTAAGACAGTAAAAAAGTTGGGCTTATGGTGAATAGAAACGAGATATTCATAAATATATGCGAGCATATTTCACGCGGACGCATATTATCCGCGCTTGCCAAGCTGGACATGATAGCCGGCGCTATGCAGGACACGGCGAGCAAGGACGAGATTTCCAAGATAAGGGAAACCTACCACTGGATGCTGGAGTACATGTCGCAAGGCATAGCCGACCCGGAGCGCATGAAGGTCTATGCCAACATTAAATGCCGATGCTACCAGATAGCCGATGCGCTGAAGGAGGCGAAAAACACGATTGACTCCCACGACTTCGTATATACGCAGAAGCAGTATGTGAAGGACGACATGAACACCAGCTGGGACATCGCGACCGTGGTGGACGAGATAGAGAGCCACAACGCCAACAGAGGGCTCACCGACTTCATCGACAAGAACATGCAGAGCGGCAAGAGCCTCGAGGAAGCCCACCGCTACGAGATGAACTCCATGAGGATGTTCAACTACTACTGGCTCTTCGGTGGTGAGGCTGACGACATAGAGCGGATAATGAACAACGACCTGATAAGCATTGACGACAAATGCCTTCTCGTCTCAGCTATGACGCTGTATCTGACGAGGTGCTTCGACCAGAAGAAAGCCATACTGCTGACCGCCTTGTGCGAAAGGCCGGAGGAGGAAATATCCGAGCGCGCCCTTGTGGGGCTGCTGCCGCTGATAGCCAAGTACAGCGACAGAATGGACGCTATGCCGGCGTGGCGCGACCGTATCGCTGCGGCGTTCGACAGCAAAGGCATGAAGTCGGCTGTGAAAAGAGTCATAATGCAGTACGCCAGAACCAACGAGACAGAAGGGCTCGTCAAGCAGATGAAGGAGGAGATAATCCCGGAGATGAAGAAACTCTCCAAGGACATGAAGGCGTCCGACATGCAGTCCTTCGTCAGCGAGGACCACGAGGAGATGAACCCCGTGTGGCAGGAGAAACTCGAAAAAAGCGGACTGGCTGATAAACTCAAGAGATACAGCGACCTGCAGATGGAAGGCTCGGACGTGTACATGAGCACGTTCGCCATGCTCAAGACATTCCCGTTCTTCTCCACCGTCGTCAACTGGTTCCGTCCGTACAACCCTGAAATGAGCTACATCAGAGGACTCTTCGGAGGCGAGGGCGAGAGCGTCATGAAGGAGTTCATGGAAGCGATAATGGACACGGGCAGCATGTGCGACTCGGACAGATACTCATTCTCGCTGAGCTTGATGCAGATGCCCGACAGCCAGCGCAAGACCATAGCCGACGCATTCGCCATGGAGAAAAAGCAGGAACTCGAAATCAGAGAGGACGACGAGATATTAGCCAAGACACGCAAGGCGGAGAGAGTCTCAAACTCGTACATACAGAACTTGTATCGATTCTACCGTCTCTTCCCGTCGAAGGATGCGTTCGAGTCGCCGTTCGACTATTCGCTCACGCTGCAGAACGGAGTGATAGCCGAGTTGGCAGGCTTCAACGACGACGACAGGATAGAGATAGGCGAGTATTGCTTCTCCAAAGGATTCTATGAGGCGGCGTTCCAGATGTTCGACTCCGTGAAGGCTCAGCTTTCGTTGGAGTATTACCAGAAGCTGGGTTACTGCAAGCAGAAAGTCGGCGATATGGTTGAGGCTATCGCTTACTACAAGCAGGCGGAAGTCATAGAGCCGAACGACGTGTGGACCATCATGCGCTTGGCTTACTGCTACAGAAAAACGTCCGACTTCAGGTTGGCAGCCGATTATTACGCCAAAGCCGAGGCGCAGCAGCCAAACAAGTCAGCCATATCCTTCAAGAAAGCCCTATGCCTCTTGGAGTGCGGCGAGGAGGACGAGGCTCTCGCCATTTTCTTCAGACTTGATTATGAAACGTCGGGCGATAAAAACCTCTGGCGCCTGATAGCCATGACATCCATCGGGCTGAGGAAATTCGACCAGGCAGAGCGTTATGTGGAGAAGATAATGAGCACGCCGGACGGCTGGGAGGATTATGTTACCGAGGCTTATGTGAAATGGATTAAGAATGACATGGCTGGCACTGTGGCGGCGTTGCGTGCGGCGCGCAAGCAGGCGAAAGCCGTCAGGCTGGTGGAGGACCGCATGGAGGCGGACAAAGGCACGTTGCAGAAAGCCGGGCTCGATGTCAACCTCATACCGCTGCTTGTGGATGCGTCGCTGAAGGAGTGATTGTTTTTGCTTAAACAATCTATGATATATCAACAAAAAAGCCTCGCTATGCGAGGCTTTTGTATCTCATGTGACTTAATACCCCCCATGTTTTTTCAACAGAATTCTTGCCAAAAATCTCAAAAAGGTGTATGTTTGCGTAGTCTAAAAATCTCAAAAAGGTGTAGAATATGGTAATTGAAAAATCTCAAAAAGGTGCAAGTATTATAGTTATGAAGCGGAAAATATATCAGCAACTCCTTGATTGGAAGGAAAAAAGGCAAGGTGAGGTAGTACTTCTTATAGAGGGAGCGCGACGCATTGGTAAAAGCTATATCGTAGAGGAGTTTGCTAAGAATGAGTATGAGTCATATATCCTCATTGACTTCAATAAGGCTCCCCAGATGGTCAGAGACTGGTTCGACCTCTATCTGGAAGACCTTGACACACTTTTCCTCTATCTGAGCCAGCACTACAAGGTAAAACTACATGAGCGCAAGTCGCTTATTATCCTTGATGAGGTTCAGTTGTGTCCCAGAGCAAGAGCAGCCATCAAGTTCTTGGTGGCCGATAGAAGGTATGATTATATTGAAACAGGATCCTTGGTAAGTATTAAGAAAAATACGCAAGGCATCGTACTCCCATCGGAAGAACGGCCTATACAGATGTACCCGATGGACTTTGAAGAGTTCCTTTGGGCCACAGGTAACGATATGCTGATGGAATTGATAAGGAAAATGTATGCAGAGCGGAAACCAATGGGACAGGCCTTCCATCGTCAGGCAATGGACGCATTCCGCCTCTACATGATAGTAGGAGGAATGCCACAAGCCGTCAAGAAGTATGTCGAAACAAAAGACTTTGATGCCGTGGATGCCGCAAAGCGTGATGTGCTGACCATTTATCGTAATGACATATTCAATTATGCAGGTGAGATAGCCGATAAGGTGGTGTCAATCTTCGACCAGATTCCTCCTCAGCTATCCAAACACGAAAAGAAGTTCCGACTGTCAGCCCTGAAACCGGGTGCGAAATATCGCGACTGGGACGACGCTTTCTTCTGGCTAAAGGATGCAAGAGTTGTCAATATCTGCTATAATTCGACGGAGCCTAACATCGGGCTGAAGATGAACGAAGACCGCACAACATTGAAGTGTTATATGAGTGATACGGGCTTATTAATCAGTCATGCTTTCGATGAAAAGGGCATTGTCTCGTCCGAGATTTACCAGAAGCTACTCTTTGGAAAGCTGGAGGTGAATGAGGGAATGCTTATTGAGAATATTGTGGCTCAAATGCTGACAGCCAGCGGCAACAAACTCTTTTTTTATAGCAAGTCATCCGAGGAAGCCAAAGAACGTATGGAAATTGACTTCCTGCTCCAAAAGGATAAAGTGACCAGCCGCCACAATATCCGTCCGATAGAAGTCAAGAGTGGCAAGAACTACACGTTATCTTCCCTAACGAAGTGTATGAAGAAGTTTGGAGAGTATATGGTCACTCCTACTGTTTTGCATGCAGCCGATTATAAGGTAGAGGGTGATGTCACATATCTTCCTCTTTACATGGCACCCTTATTGTAAACAAAGAGAGTGTAAGTCTTATACATCATAATAACCGCTGCTTGTGGATGCGTCGCTGAAGGAATGATTGGACATAATTATTATATTTGCGAATGACAAGATTGTCATACAAATGAGTGTTAACAAGAAAATCGAACCATAGAAAGAAACAGAAAAACGAAAAAAGAAAGACATATTGAAAAAGCGTAATTGCAGAAATCTATTGCCAACTGAAACTTAGACACTTTCAAAATTAACGGACAGAGATTGATGCGAATGACGCTCACGTTATGCGTGGGCTATTGTTCGTGTATATTTTGTTCGTTAAGGTAGTCTAAGACCTCAGTGGCATAAATAGAAACGACAAAGTTCCACGCTTTTCTTTTGTCTATAAACCAACCTAATGGAACTTGCGGAGGTTTCTGAAAATCCGTGAAAAGAGTAGGGAAAAGAAAACTTTTTAGCGATATGAAAAAAATAATCTATCTACTTATGTCACTTTCGTTTGTGGCATTTGTGTCGTGCAGTGACGACAAGGAAAATGAGCAGTCGGGACCTGGAAATGTCCCAGAAAACAGTTCTTCAGTTCTTTCTTCTTCTGGCAAGGAAAGAGGACATTCTTATGTTGACCTCGGCTTGCCATCAGGTACTCTTTGGGCGACTTGTAACGTTGGCGCAGCCACTCCGCAGGATTATGGTAACCATTATGCTTGGGGCGAGGTAACCACAAAGGAAACCTACGATTGGAGCACCTACAAGTATGGTAGCACAAGCAAACAACTGACCAAGTACTGCGATAATAGTGAGTATGGTAAAGATGGTTTCACTGATAACAAAATAACTCTTGAACTTTCTGACGATGCGGCTTATGTGAACTGGGGCGGTAAGTGGCGCATGCCAACTCAAGCTCAGTTGTTAGAACTATGTGATGAATGCTACTGTGTATGGACTGAAAATTACAACAACTCAAACGTGAAGGGGTGCATTGTCTATAAAGCAAAAAAATCGAGCGACAAGGGAGAATCTGTAAACAAGAGTGAGACACCATCTCCATCTTACTCTTTGGCAGACACCCATATTTTTTTGCCTATTGCGGGCGTGTATGGTTTTCCACAGAGTTTAGAAGTTTACACTAACGTAAATGGCGGCGTATGGTCTTCTACGTTATCACTATCTAACGACATACAAGGTCCTTTCAGTGCGAAGTCTATGGGCTTTAATCACGTTGTTATGCCGCCGGTGGTGACAGGTCCGTACTTCGGCACCGACCGCTACTTCGGTCTATCGGTGCGCGCGGTTATTCCGGGAAATTAACCCCCATAATAATTAACTTAAAAAACAGATTTTATGAAAAAAATAATCTATTTACTTATGTCACTTTCGTTTGTGGCATTTGTGTCGTGTGATGACGACAAGGCGTTATCAGAAAGCGGTAGCAATGGTGACTCTAACGGCAATGTTTCTGCCGTTTCCGTTTACAAATCTGGTACAGAGGATGGTCACGACTACGTTGATCTTGGTTTGACTTCTGGTACACTTTGGGCAACAGCAAACGTGGGTGCAAAAACACCGCAAGACTATGGCAACTATTACGCTTGGGGCGAAACTTCTACGAAGGAGACCTACAATTGGCGCACCTACAAGTACGGCAGCGCAGGTTACCAGCTTGTCAAGTACTGCAACTGCACTTCAATGGGCAAAGACGGCTTCACCGACAGCAAGACCACTCTCGACCTCTCGGATGACGCCGCAGCAGCCAACTGGGGCGGCAAGTGGCGTATGCCAACTCTCGAGCAGCGGGACGAGCTTCGCAATGAGTGTTACTGGGTATGGACAGAGAGTTACAACAACTCAAACGTGAAAGGCTACATCGTCTATAAAGCAAAAAGTTCAAGCGACAAGGGCAAGGAGATATATAAAGGTGAGGCTCCTTCTTTGTCGTACACCCTCTCTGATGCTCATATTTTTCTGCCAGCTGCGGGCTCTCGCTACAATGACGACCTCAGCCGCGCCGGGTCTTGCGGTCACTATTGGTCCTCGTCGCTGGATACCGATTCTCCGAGCAGCGCGCGGGGCATCGACTTCTCTTCAGCCGGCGTGTTAAACTACTACGACGACTACCGCTGCGACGGTCAGTCGGTGCGCGCCGTCTGCCCTGGAGAGTAAACGTATATTGAAATAAAAAAAGACAGGTCATTGACCTGTCTTTTTTGTCTTATCTCATCTTCAATATCACTCCGCTTCTTGCTGGGATTTGCAGTGTGAACTTCTCGTTGGCACAGAGTTTTTGGCTCCATTGCTTGTCGCTCAGCAGGTCCTTGCAGGTGTATTTCTTTTCCTTCAGGTGCAGGTATTCCATGGCGTGCGCCGATATGTTTATGGCGGTGTCGGCATTCTGGTCTCCGAAGTTCACAGCCACGAGCAGCGTCTCCTTGCCGTCCTCCGACTGGCGGAAGTATGAGTACACTTTGTAGTCGTTGTAGGCTGGGTTGTCGTAGTTGAGCCACTGCAGGTCGTATCGCTTCGAGCCTTCTTGCAGCGCCTTTTCCTTGATTCTCAGGTTCAGCAGTGTGCTGTATATTTGGCGCAGCTTGTTCTCGTTGTCGCTCATCAGTTTTCCGTCTATCTTTCCTGAGTTATACCAGCGGCTCAGCGTGTCCACCTTCCAGTAGTCGAAGATGGTCGTTCTGCCGTCTCTGCCGCTGAATCCTTCCTTGTCCATGCCTCTCTCGCCGAACTCCTGTCCTGCGTACACCATGAACGGACATGCCGACAGTGTGGCTGAGACTATCAGCGCGGCTATGGCGTTCTCGCCGTTCTGAGCGAAGACGTCGGACGCGATGCGCTGCTCGTCGTGGTTCTCCAGGAAGTTGAGCATGTGGCTCTGTATGTCGTCCACGCTCTGCCATTGGCTTGTGATGGCTGATGCTGACGTGTGTCCGCATGTGGCGGCTCTCAGTGTGTCGTAGAGTCCCACTTTGTCATACAGATAGTCGAATCCGCCGTGGTGTATGTAGCTTCTGTACTGGCCTGGATTGTAAACCTCGGCTATGAAGATTATTTCAGGGAATTTCTTCTTTATCTCGGCTATCGCCCAGTGCCAGAACTCCACTGGCACCATCTCCGCCATGTCGCATCGGAATCCGTCCACGCCTTTCTTAGCCCAGAATGCGAGTATGTCTCTCATCTTCTTCCATGTGTCAGGCGTCGGGTCGAAGTGGCATGCTCTGCCTCCGCAGTAGTCCACTCCGTAGTTCAGCTTCACGGTCTCGTACCAGTCGTTGACCGACGGATGCGCCGAGAACACGTCGTTGCCGGTCGCCTTGGCTGGGTTCTCCTCATAGCCCTTGGCGTCGAACTGCGGCATGAAACCTTCGTTCGGCATGTAGTAGAAGTTGTTCTGCGGGTTGAACGCCTTCGTGCAGTCGTCCTTGCTTCCGAGGTCGGCGGTTCTCTTTGGTTTCGCGTCGGACTTGTACTGTCTCGCCACATGGTTGGGCACGAAGTCAATGATAAGTTTCAGTCCGGCCTTGTGCACTCTCTCCGCCATCGCCTCAAACTCCTTCATGCGCTTGTCCACGTCCACAGCTAAGTCCGGGTCTATGTCGTAGTAGTCCTTTATGGCGTATGGCGAGCCAGCCTTGCCCTTCACCACGCCTTCGTGGTCTTTGGCTATGCCGTGGCTTGTGTAGTCGGTCTGTGTGGCGTGTTCTATCACGCCTGTCGCCCACACATGCGTGTAGCCCTGTTTGCGCAGGTCGTTGAGTACCTTAGTGCTTATGCTGTTGAGCTTTCCGCATCCGTTCTGCTCGATAGTGCCGTTCTCGATGTTCTGTCCGTTTGCGTTGCCGAAAAGTCTTGGCAGCAGTTGATATATGTTTATCATGGTTATTTGTTGTGCGTTTCTCTTTCCTCTATGTTAATTATCTGAGGCTCAGTCTCTGCCGATGATTTGTACAGCGACACAGTGCCGTCGTTCCATATTCTGAAGTTCTTCATCCTCAGTGTCGAGTTGGCGTAAACTATGAATCCGTAGTTCGTTCCGCTTATGCTTGTGTCAACGATGTCCTTGTAGATGCACTCTCCGCCCACGAAGTAGTAGATGTAATCGCCTTGCTTCCTTATGCCCACTTTCACGAAGTCGTCGCCGTAGATGTTCTTTGGCGAGTTTATCTGGCAGTATGGCGCGTAGCACATCATGTTGCCGAGCCTTATCCTTGTGTCGTAGAATGACATGTAGTGGTATGTGTACGAGCTGCTGCTGCCGTTTTCTTCTTCCTTGCCGAATTCGAGAGTGAATATTTTGTTGCTTCCGGATTCTATTTTTATCTCGGTCTCCACATACACGTCGCCGCCATTGACAGCAGTCACGTTCTGCAGCGGCACGATGTAGTTGTTTGTCGATTTGTTCTGGAACACGAACTCGCCGTTGCTTATCTTCGTGGTGTATTCCCTTGCGTCTCTCAGCGTTATGTGGCTTGCGTCGTATGTCGATGAGAAGTCGTCGTCCACCATTTTGGTCAGGCCTTCGGTCGGGTCGTCGAATGTCGGTTTAGCCCAGTTCGGCTCTTTCTTGTCGTTCGGGTTGAACAGTCTGTCGAGGTAGTATGTCCGCCTCTCGCCTCTGAAGTTTGTGTTCGGTATGCTGCCGCTTGGCAGAGGGTCGCCGGCCATCATTGTCGCCCATTCGCCGCTGGACAGGGTGGAGTTGTCATGCTTTCTGTAAAGCAGTCCGTGTCCGAGCTCGTGGAACACTGTGTGCTCGTTCTGCGATGTTCCGTCGGCGTAGTCGGCGTACTTGTCCCATATTTCCTTGTCTATGACGATGCGTATCGGGTTTTCGTAGTATGTCACTCCAGCCGCGCCCTCGTCGCAGTCGCCGAAGTACATTTTCAATCCTGTCTTCTGTGGGTTGAGGCTTTTCACGCCGCGCGCTTCAGCTTCGTACAGGAACTTTTCGAGATATTCCTGCAGTGTGGCGTTGCTTACGCTGTAGTTGGTGTATTCCTTCTCGCACGACGAAAGCGCGATGGTTGCGGCTATTCCGGCGGTCAGATATAGACATTTGATTTTATTCATAAGCGTGATGTGTTATGAACAAAAGTTCGATTTATGCTTTTTTGTGAGCCATGCGGCTAATCCCGACAAGAGTATCAGCGAAACGAGGTTAGGCAGAGCCATCAGTCCGTTGAATATGTCGCCCAGCGCCCATACGAGTTTCAGCGACAGTATTCCGCCTAAGAAAACTGTTATCAGGTAAATGATTCTGTATGGTGTTATTCCCCTGTTGCCGAAAAGGTATTGCACGCATTTCTCGGCATACAAGTACCATCCGAGAATGGTGGAGAACGTGAATGTCACGAGCGCGACGCACAGGAAATATCCGCCCACGACGGGTATCTGACTGAATGCTTCCTTTGTCATGCTCATGCCTTCGCCGCCGTTGTTCCACACTCCTGTGTTCACTATAACAAGCCCCGTCAGCGCGCACACAACGACAGTGTCCCAGAATGTGCCAGTGGCTGAGATTATGGCTTGCTTCACCGGCGTGCTTGTCTGTGCCGATGCCGCTACTATCGGTGCGCTTCCGAGTCCCGATTCGTTAGAGAACAGACCGCGAGCCACGCCGTATCTTGCCGTCATTATTATCGACATGCCTGCGAATGCGCCTCCGGCCGCCGAGGGGTTGAAGGCTGAGTCGATTATCAGCCCGATGGACGACGCGAGGTTTTCATGACCGAGAATCAGCAGGGCGATGCAGCCGATGATGTAGAAGAATCCCATGAAAGGGACAAGCGCCTTGCACACGTTGGAAATGGACTTGATGCCTCCGATTATCACTGCGCCGACGCAGATTGTCGCGATTATCGAGCAGTAGATTGGATTTAGGCCGAATCCGTAGTTCAGAGCGGCGGTCAGCGAGTTAGCCTGTATCGACGAGCCTATGCCGAACGACGCCAGCACCGTGAACGCCGCGAATAGCACAGCCAGCCACTTGCAGTGCAGTCCGCGCTCTATCACGTACATCGGACCGCCGGAGTACGTGCCGTCGGCGTTCTTCACTCTGTAGTAAACAGAGAGCAGGCTTTCGGTGTATTTGGTGGCTATGCCGAATATTCCGGTTATCCACATCCAGAATATGGCTCCCGGACCGCCCATCGACACGGCTGTGGCTACTCCCACGATGTTGCCAGTGCCTATCGTTGCAGCCAGCGACGTGGCTAATGCCGAGAATGGCGAGATGTCTCCGGTGCTCTTCTTCTCCGGCTTGACCGACATCTTGATGCCCTTGTGGATGTGTCTTTGTATGAATGCAAGCCTGAATGTAAGGAACAAGTGCGTTCCCAGAAGCATGATAAGCAGCGGCCATCCCCAGAGGAAATCGGCTATCGCGCTTATTATATCTGTGAATTGCTGCATCCGCGGTGTCGCTATGAGTTAGAACGACTGCATGTCGCACAGTCGCTTGTAGTATCCGTTCAGGGCTATCAGGTCGTCGTGCTTGCCTTGCTCCACGATTACGCCATCGTGCATCACGCAGATAACGTCGGCGTTCTTTATCGTCGAGAGTCTGTGCGCCACGATTATCGAAGTCCTGTTCTTCATCAGGTTGTCGATAGCCTCCTGCACGAGCTTCTCCGACTCTGTGTCCAGTGCCGATGTCGCCTCGTCGAGTATGAGTATCGGCGGATTCTTGAGTATGGCTCGGGCTATGGAGATGCGCTGTCTCTGTCCGCCGGACAGCTTGCCGCCGCGGTCGCCTATGTTGGTGTTGTATCCGTCCGGAGTCGCCATGATGAAGTCGTGGGCGTTGGCTATCTTGGCAGCCGCCACGACGTCTTCCATCGTCGGGTTCTTCACTCCGAATGTTATGTTGTTGAAGAATGTGTCGTTAAAGAGTATCGCCTCCTGGTTCACATTGCCCATCAAGCCTCTCAGGTCGTGTATCTTGATGTCGCGCACGTCCACGTCGTCTATCTTTATGCTGCCTTCCTGTATGTCGTAGAATCGAGGCACGAGATCGACCATCGTGGATTTTCCAGAGCCCGACTGACCCACGAGCGCCACGGTCTGTCCTTTCTTTATCGTCAGGTTTATGTCGTTCAGCACCCAGTTGTCGGTGTATTTGAAGAACACGTGCTGGAACTCGATTTTCTCGTTGAACTTAGGCAGGCTTATCGCGTCTGGGCGCTGCTTGATGTTGTTCTCGGTGTTGAGTATGAAATCCACTCTCTCCAGCGACGCCATTCCCTTTTGTATGGTGTACGACGCTCTTGAAATATCCTTCACAGGGTTTATGATGCTGTAGAATATCACGAGATAGTAGATGAACTCTGGCGCTGTGATTATTGTGCGGCCCTCGGTGTTCAGGATGAGCGTTCCGCCGTACCACAGCACTGCCACGATGATGAATGTGCCGAGGAACTCCGACACAGGGTGGGCGAGTATGTACTTGCGGTTCATCTTTATGAAGGTCTTTCTCACCGTGTCGTTTATCTCTTCGAACTTAGCCGAGACCTTGTGCTCTGCGTTGAATGCCTTGATGATTCTCAGTCCGCCGAGAGTCTCCTCTATCTGGCTGAGCATCTGACCTGTCTGTGTCTGTCCGAGCAGCGACTTCTTCTTCAGTGTCTTGCCTATGTATCCTATCAGACCGCCGGCAATAGGCAACAGCAGCAGTGCGAACACTGTCAGCTGCCATGATATTGTGATGAGCACAACGAAATAGATGACCACCATTATCGGGTTCTTGAACATCGATTCAAGCGACGACATTATGGAGTTGCCTATCTCTGCCACGTCGGTTGTCATTCGGGCTATTATGTCGCCCTTGTGCTCCTCCGAGAAGAAACTCAGTGGCAGGCTCAGCACCTTGTCGAACAGCGACTTTCTCAAGTCGCGCAGAACGCCGTACTGTATCGGTGTCAGGAAATATCCTGCGAGGAATGACGTTCCTGTCTTCAGGAATGTCATCACCACGAGGAACAGTCCGAGGTAAAGCAGCGTCATCGATGCGCCTTCCTCGGCTATGTACTGCTGTATGTAGAACGAGACGTTGTTTTTCAGCGCCGCGCCTATCTCTCCCATTGAAGATGAAAACGACCAGTCTATGTACTCCTTCGCGCCGCTTTCCATACCGAACAGTATCTGCAGGATTGGAATTATGGTTCCGAAAGAGAACAAGCTGAAGATGGTCGAAAGCACGTTGCAGATAATGTTACCCAATACGTATCTCTTGTAGTTAGGCAGGAATCTGCGTACCAGAATTATAAAGTTTTTCATTCTTCTTTCCTGTGGGAGGGTCCGTGTTCTTGTTTTAGATGCCTGTGTAGTTGAATGGCGATATTGCCTTGAGTTCGGCTTTAACCTCGTCGCTCACGTTCAGTGTCTCCACGAAGTCCTCTATTGTCTTTTCGTTTATCGTGTCGTTTGTGCGTGTCAGCGCCTTCAGTGCCTCGTATGGCTTAGGGTAGCCCTCGCGGCGGAGTATTGTCTGTATTCCTTCTGCCACGACTGCCCATGTGTTTGCCAGGTCGTTCTTTATCGCCTCCTCGTTCAGCAGCAGCTTGTTGAGTCCCTTGAGTGTGCTCTTTATTGCGATTATCGCGTGTGCGTATGGCACTCCGGTGTTACGCAGCACTGTCGAGTCGGTCAGGTCGCGCTGGAGTCTTGACACTGGCAGTTTCTGGGCGAGGAACTGCAGCACGGCGTTTGCTATGCCCATGTTTCCCTCTGAGTTCTCGAAGTCGATTGGGTTCACCTTGTGCGGCATTGCTGACGAGCCTACCTCGCCGGCCTTTATCTGCTGGTGGAAATATCCCATCGAGATGTAAGTCCAGATGTCGCGGTCAAGGTCTATCACGATTGTGTTTATACGTCTTGTGGCGTCGAATACAGCCGCAAGGTTGTCGTAGTTTGAAATCTGTGTTGTCCACTGCTCGCGCGAGAGTCCAAGCTTCTCCTCGACGAACTTGTTGCCGAATGCTTTCCAGTCCATGCTTGGATATGCCACATGGTGCGCGTTGAAGTTGCCTGTCGCGCCGCCGAACTTAGCTGATATTGGAGTGTTCTTGAGTATCTCGAACTGTGCGTTGAGTCTTGACACGAATACCTCGAACTCCTTGCCGAGTCTTGTTGGCGACGCTGGCTGTCCGTGTGTCTTGGCGAGCATCGGGATGTTCTTCCATTCGTTTGCGAGCGCCTGCAGCTTGTCGATGAGTTCCTGCACTGTAGGGTAGAATGTCTCGTTCAGAGCCTCCTTCAGTGCAAGTGGCGACGCTGTGTTGTTTATGTCCTGTGATGTCAGTCCGAAGTGGATGAACTCCTTGTGCGCCTCCAGACCAAGCTCGTCGAACTTCTGCTTCAGGAAGTACTCAACGGCCTTGACATCGTGGTTTGTTATCTTCTCAATATCCTTTATTGCCTGCGCGTCTGCCTCGCTGAAGTTCTTGTAAACATCGCGCAGCTTAGAGAACACGTCCTTGTTCACGTCCTTGAGTTGTGGCAATGGCAACTCGCAAAGAGCTATGAAGTACTCAACCTCTACTCTTACTCTGTATTTGATTAATGCGAATTCTGAGAAATATTCTGCAAGCTGTTCTGCTTTGCCACGGTAGCGACCGTCGATAGGGGAGATCGCTGTAAGATTATCAAGTGTCATTTCTTGCTTGTTTATTTGTGTTATGTATTAAAAATACAAATTTAAGAAAAAACAAGCATATCGTTGTCTAACTCCGTGGCGTTTATACGCTTTTGGGATTTATTTCATTTCTTTTAGTAAATGCAAATAAAAAAGCCTGAGCGGAAACTCAGGCTTTCGTTGACCTACTAGGATTCGAACCCAGACAGACAGAACCAGAATCTGTAGTGCTACCGTTACACCATAGGTCAGTATGTTTTGCTTTATCTAAGCGGGTGCAAATATACGCCTTTTTTTATACAAAACAAAGAATTTGGCTTTTTCTTGACTTTTTTGCTTTGTAGTAGGCGAAAATCTCTTGCGCCTGCTGACGGCATAAAAAAGAAAAGCCGCGATTTTGTTTAACCGCGGCTCTTGCTCTTATCTTCTCTTTGCTCTTTCCTTGGCTTGCTGGCGCTGGTACTCGAGCTGCTGTTTCTGCATCTCCTCCAGTCGCTGCATGAATCTCGACTTCTTCTGCTTCTTAGGGTTCTTTGCGTTCTCGCGGAGCTGTGCGAGCAGCTTCTCTTCGTTGACGAACGCTCTGAACAGCAGTGTCTGCGCTATTGTTATCAGTGTCGATATGAAGTAGTAGTAGCTCAGACCTGATGCGTAGTCGTTGAATATGAAGAGGAACATCAGCGGCATGAAGTACATCATCAGCTTCATTCCAGGCATCTGGTTTTGTCCAGTGTCGGTCGTCTTCATATTTATGTATGTGTATATGATGTTTGTCACTGTCATGAGCAAGCAGAACAGGGACAGGTGGTTGCCGAAGTAGTTGGTGATGAACGGTATCTGCGCGCTCCATTCAACTATCGCGTCGTACGACGACAAGTCCTCGGCCCACAGGAAGCTCTGCTGGCGAAGCTCGAAGGCCGCAGGGAAGAATGTGAACATGGCGAACAGGATAGGCATCTGCAACAGCATTGGCAGACATCCGCCCATAGGGTTCACGCCGGCTTGCCTGTACAGCTGCATGGTGGCAGCCTGCTTCTCTTGTGGCTTGGCTGACGCGTATTTCTTGTTTATCTCCTCGATCTGTGGCTTGAGCACTCTCATCTTGGCTGTAGAGAGGTACGACTTGTAGGTCAGCGGGAACAGCACAATCTTTATTATGATTGTCATTATCAGGATGATGATGCCGTATGATGATATGTACTTGCTGAAGAAGTCGAATATCGGAATTACGGCGTACTTGTTTATCCATCCGAAGATTGTCCAGCCCAGCGGCACTATCTCGTCGAGGTGTAGCTTCTTGTCGCTGTCCACGTCCTTGTCGTACGCCTTCAGCTCCTTGTATTTGTTAGGACCGAAGTAGAAGCGCATGTTTGTGGCGCTGCTGCCTGCTACGTCGAGCGGCAGCAGTATGTTCGCTGTGTACTCTTTCAGATAGTTAGGGTCGTCTTCTATCTTCTTGCTCTCTATTTTAGCTGAAGCGAAGTCGTTGTCGGCTATCAGGATGCTTGAGAAGAACTGGTCCTTGAATGCGATCCATCTCACCTTTGTGGTTATCTCCTCGCTGTCGTTCGATGAGGCCGAGAGGTCATCGACGTCGTCGGACGTAGGCTTGTAGTAGATGCTTGCGTAGCGGTCCTCGAACTTCTTGCTTCTCTCCTGCTGCTTGATTTTCGAGTGCCATGTCAGGTCCACCGTGCTTGAGTTGGTCTTCAGCGTGTTCTGCATGCCGTGAGGCTTCACTGCGAATCCCACCATGTAGTCGTCGGCCTTGAGTGTGTAGATGTAGTCGAGGTACGAACCGTCGGCTGCTGTCAGTCGGAAGGTGAATGCTCTTTCGCCCTTTGTCACCATCGCGTCTATGGCCTGGAATCCTACAGGCTCGAAGTTCAGGTCTCTTGTCTCTACGACTCTGTCGTTCTTGGTGGTGAGCGTCAGGTTGAAGTCGGTGCCGTCCTTCTCGGCGTTGAACAGTACCAGAGGCTCTTGAGAGTTTGTCTTGAAGTTCTTGACTTCTACCGACTTGAGCTGTCCGCCCTTCGAGCTTATCACAAGGCGTATCTTGTTGTTCTCGATTGTGTATGCCGAATCCTTGGCTGTGGCTGCGCTGGCAAAGACGCCGAACTTCTCGGTTGCGATGCTGTCTGCGCTTTCTGCGTTGAGGCTCTCGCTTGGCGCGATGCTGTCGTTTTGCACGGTTGCCAGACTGTCGGCTTTTCTGTCGGCTTCAGCCATTAATTGCTCTTCCTGAGCTCTCCTCTGCTGCTCCAGTTCCTCCTCGGAAGGGCGGTTGAGGTATGAGAATCCGAACAGAAGCAATGCTATGAGCGAGAATCCGATGATGGTGTTTTTGTCCATAAGTATATGCTTGGGCTTTGTTTTATAGTGTTTTGTATTTTGTTTCTTAGCTTATTATAGTCTTGATGAATGACACGAACAGCGGACTTGGCTTGAGCACTGTTGAGCTGTATTCTGGGTGGAACTGTGTTCCGAGGAAGAACTTGTTCTTAGGATACTCGATTACCTCTACGAGTCCGGTGTCTGGGTTCTCGCCGGAGCAGACCATGCCGGCCTTCTCGAACTGCTCTCTGTATTCGCTGTTGAACTCGAATCTGTGGCGGTGACGCTCCTTCACAACGTCCTGTCCATAGACCTTGTGTGCCAATGTGCCTTCCTTCAGCTTGCAGTCGTATGCGCCGAGTCTCATGCTTCCGCCGAGGTTCAGCACGTTCTTCTGCTCGTCCATTATGTCAACGATGTTGTGTCTTGTTGTTGGGTCTATCTCTGTTGAGTTGGCGTCAGCGTATCCGAGCACGTTGCGCGCGAATTCTATAGCCATGCACTGCATTCCGAGGCAGATTCCGAGGCAAGGGATGTTGTTCTCTCTTGCGTATCTCAGTGCCACGAACTTGCCTTCTATTCCTCTGCTGCCGAATCCAGGAGCCACGATGATTCCTTCCTTGTCGGCCAGCATCTCCTCTACGTTCTCGTTGGTCAGCTCCTCTGAAGACACGTACTTCAACTCCAGCTTGCAGTCGTTGTATGTGCATGCGTGGATGAGCGACTCTGCTATCGACTTGTAAGCGTCCTGCAGCTGAACGTATTTGCCCACGAGAGCGATTTTCACCTTTCTCTTGGCGTTCTTCATGCGGTCCAGATACTTGTTCCACTCTGTCATGTCTGCCTCTGGGATTTCCATTCCGAGTTTGCTCAGCACTACAGTGTCGAGTTTCTCTTCCTGCATCTTTATTGGGCACTCATATATAGTAGAGCAGTCCATCGACTCGATAACCGCGTCAACCGACACGTTGCAGAACTGCGAAACCTTGCGCTTCACGTCGTCAGAAATCTCATGCTCGGTTCTCAGCACGATGATGTCTGGCTGTATTCCCTCCTGCTGGAGTGTCTTCACAGAGTGCTGTGTAGGCTTGGTCTTCAGCTCTTTGGCTGCGGCTATGAATGGCACGTATGTCAAGTGTATGAAAAGGCAGTTCTTGCCCAGCTCGTACTTCAGCTGTCTTACAGCCTCGATGAAAGGCAGCGACTCGATGTCGCCAACCACGCCTCCGATTTCAGTTATCACGAAGTCGAAGTCGTTCTCCTTGCCCAGCTGCAGTATGTTGCTCTTTATCTCGTCGGTGATGTGAGGGATTATCTGCACTGTCTTGCCGAGGAAGTCGCCGCGTCTCTCCTTGTTTATCACGGTCTGGTAAACACGGCCGGTAGTCAGGTTGTTGTATCTTGTGGTCTGTATGTCGAGGAATCTCTCGTAGTGTCCGAGGTCCAGGTCCGATTCATATCCGTCGGTGGTTACGTAGCATTCTCCGTGCTCATAAGGGTTTAGCGTTCCTGGGTCAACGTTGATGTATGGGTCGAGCTTCTGGTTTGTAACCTTGAAACCTCTTGCCAGCAGCAATCTTCCGAGCGAAGCCGCTGTTATGCCTTTTCCTAATGAGGAAACTACTCCTCCTGTCACGAAAATGTACTTTGTCTCTTTCACCTTTTTATATGATTTTATGTATGTTGCTTGTGTTTATGCTGTTTTGCGTATTCAGCGTTATATTACAAAAACACAAAGATAAGTCATTTTTCAATTACTTTGTTGAATCTCTCCACCCTTTAATTTCTTTTAGATGTTGTTGCTATTTCGTTTTTTCATTATATTTGACATTGACTTAAATCGCAAAACAAAAACATACATAAGAAACAGAAAAAAGCAGTAGAAACATAGACATAATTGGCGTATTTGCTAAAATCTCTTGCATCTCAAACTTCGACAATTTGAATTGTACACGTAGATATAGCGAAGACGTCCACGTTAACGTGGACATTCTTTTGGTATATAGTGTACATAGGTAGTCGAAGACCTGAGATGCAGATAAACCCAAAGTTTGTCTGCGTTTTTTTTTATGTACAGGATGTTTAATTTTTAAAATATAT
>JAEEGF010665329.1_pt1 | contig 36924 bp, 50 predicted proteins | sample 9134171 | NCBI WGS metagenome assembly JAEEGF01 (sample SAMN16246542, study PRJNA631951) | gut metagenome | biome: gut microbiome; feature: rumen; material: AP-attached | host: Bos | place: Iran: Karaj | collected 2018-10 | reverse complement strand
CCGCATGATCTCGGAAAGACGAGGTACATGTGAACCTTAGAGAGATACGAATCAATCGCAAACTGAAAGTCCAGGAAGTATCAGACTATCTGTGCTGCTTGCCCTCGGTTTATAGTCGTTACGAGAGTGGAAAGAGAGAGCCGTCGTTGGATATCTTGATGAAACTCTCCAAACTGTACCATGTTTCCGTGGATTACCTTATCGGGAACAACGCAGTCATTGACACGAGCATGACCCCCAATGAGATCATTATGGTTGAGGCAATGCGTCAGGCGGATGAAAGAGCCCGCCAGGATGCGCTGACGATTCTCCGGCAACATATAGTCACTAAATAACAAACAGAGAGGTGCAGAGTGATATAGAGCTTTGCCCTCTTGGTTCTAAGGAAGCACCGCAGGTAACTGTGGTGCTTCCTTTTAGGCCGCAAGACCGCAAGGCCGCACTCATTTTTGTTGGTCCGAAAAGTGCGGTCTTAAAAGTGCGGACTTAGGTGCGAGAATTGCCAATTTGGCATTGCTTCCGCACTCTTTTTGCCAAAACGGCGATGGAAGCAATAATTCGCCATATTTATAGTATGTAGTATGACTGGGCTCTCGCTGTCACCGGTTCAAAAGAAGTGCGAGGTTAAGATGGATCAGGAAATCTATGATTATTATTCCAATGTCCGGCCCAAAAATGTGGAATGGTTTTGGTATCCCTACATCCCGCTAGGCAAGCTGACCGTATTACAGGGGGATCCCGGTGATGGGAAATCGACATTTGTACTGAACCTGATTGCACTTCTAACGAGTGGTCGGCCTATGCCAGATGGCTATGTTTGCCACTGCGCCCCGGTTGCCATATATCAATGTGCAGAAGACGGAAAGGCAGATACGATAAAGCCCCGCCTGGAACAGGCAGGGGCAGATTGTGATAGGGTTGCGTATATCATTGAAAACGATATTGCTCTTACATTAGAGGATGGACGAATCGAAAAGGCAATACAGTCGACTGGAGCCAGTGTTTTCATTGTTGACCCGATACAAGCGTTTATACCACCTGATTCAGATATGCAGAGCGCTGCGAAGATGAGGACAATTTTGAGGAAACTAGCGAATACAGCTGAGAGAAATCGGTGCGCAGTCATTCTGATCGGACACATGAATAAGGGAAGTGGAACGAAGTCTCTTTATCGCGGTCTGGGTTCAATAGACATTGCTGCCATTGCAAGAAGTGTGCTGATGATTTCCAGAGATGATTCCGATCCAGGCTTGAGATACATGCTTCCAATTAAATCCAGCCTTGCAGCAGAAGGGCCAGCAATAGCTTTTTCCTTTGGACCTCAGGGAGGCCTCGAATGGCTGGGTAGATATGAAATCAACACATCAAAGCTTAAAGATAGTATCACAGTAAAAACAAGCAAGAGGAAAAAAGCGCGTTCAGTAATTGCCAAACTCCTGGAAAATGGCGATATACCCGCCCAGGAAGCTTACACTGCATTAGAAGCAATCGGCGTTGGTCGTCGTACAGTCGAGAAAGCGAGAACGGAAATGAAAATTCGAGCCTATCGGTCGGGTGGCTGCTGGTATTGGAGCCTGCCGAAACTGACGGAGAGAGGACAGGATGATTGAAGTCAAGCCAAATCTGACACATGCAAAATCAGAACCAGCGCAATTGAATACGAGTAAGCGCGTTATGAAGCATCTTCAAAAACGTCTGGCCTGGTATGTCATTTACTACGATAGGCACCTGGACATGATTGGCATCTTCAACATTTTCGATCATAGAGAATTTTTCGATGACGTTCAAAAAAGCCTGAAAAACTGTGATGCGATAGATTCGTTTGCGGATAAACTGCGCCATTCATTGTTGTACTACTTCGGTTACAAGTATGAGTGGGAAATCGTAATCCGTCCTTGGTCTGGCGGTCGAGATACCCAGGAGCGAAAAGTAGATGTGTATTGGCAAGTTATGAATAACTGGGATCGTTTTCTTGAGTACGTTTGGAGTGCAAAGTCCAATAAGGGCAATACCAAGCAATGAGCTTGAGGAGCCGGGAATGAGTGAAGAGAAAGAATATCGCATTGGCGGCTACGTTAAACGAGCTAAGCTCAATCTGCGCAACGGCGAAGATGTCAAGGCGTTCCATCGCGGGATTTATGAGAGAAGGTTCGGCGACTTCGAGGACGGAACACTCGTCGATGTCTACATTGATATAACAGGAAACAAAGAGACGTTTAAGCGGCCCGAAATGATTCGACTCATGCGTGACTGCGCTGACGGGAGAATAAACCTGGTCTTTTCGGAAACTAAGGGATATCTGGCTGCAAACACCCGTGAGCTTTGTTACTGGCTGCATTTCATTTTTCACACAGAGCAGCGGATTGACATCGTGACAGATGATATTCAATTCAATATCAATACCATTCTTAATGAAGACAATCAACGGGAGGCGCTTATGAAAATGGCCGATGACTATATATATCTCAACCCGGCCGACCATCAGAAATGGTTGGGCAAGGTAGTTTCCGCTATCACAGATTTAAGGGAGGATAAATGAGGGCATGCTGAACGAACCGGACGCCGACAACAAAACGGAAGAAGACAAGGAGAGCGCAGCACAGCGAATGCCTGCATGGAGACCGCAAGATGCAGACAGAGAGTTCTTCCGGTATGAGACCAAGAGAAGAATCCAGCATTACTCGGTTCCTCCGCAGACGATCTTCAGGCCAGCAAAACCAATCCCGACAATTCGAGACGAAGGGCACAAGCGTGTTGCAGTCTATGCACGCGTAAGCACCAAGAGCAAGGAGCAAGTCTCCTCTATTGAGAATCAAACGAAATACTACACAGATAAAATTGCCAAAACGGACAATTGGGAACTAACCGAGATTTATAGCGACGAAGGAAAATCTGGCACATCAAAAAAATGGCGTCCAGAGTTCAAGCGAATGCTTGAGGACGCTGCGAAGAAGAAAATGGATATGATCATATGTGCAAGCGTATCCAGATTTGCAAGGAATATATCTGATCTCATAGAGGAGGTTCGCAAGCTCCGAACGATCAATCCCTCGAACCCGGTCGGCGTGTATTTTGAAACCGAGGATCTTTATACATTGGATCCCAATATCAATGAAAGGCTTCAGATGCAAGGCCTGTTTGCGGAATGGGAATCAGGAAACAAGAGCAGGCGTATGATCCTCTCCTACGATCAAAGAATCTGTACAGGCCAGTTTCCGGTTTTAGATCTTCTCGGTCTAAAGCATACGATTGAGGGCGGATTCGTCATTGTCGAGGACCAGGCGATTACAGTCAAATACATTTTTATTGCTACTGTATGCGGACATACTGCTGAGCAAGTCGCTGTTGTTCTGACCGCAAAACAAAGGCCAACCTTGCATGGAAGAACAGAATGGAATGCAGCGATGGTAAACGCAATCATGGATAATGAACGCCGTTGGGGTGATCTGGAAGTCAGGAAGCGTGTGGTTATTGATTACAAAGAGAAGGTCACGGCCAAAAACGACGGCATCCGCGAAGGGGCATATATTCCGGGCTACCATGAAGGTATTGTTTCTCCGGAAATCGCCCGGGCTGCCCATATGATGCGAGCCAGCCGATACAAGTTTGGCAGCGTACCCGATGTGTATGTAATCGGGGAAGGAACACTCAAGGGGTTTGTCAGCATTTCCCCGATCTGGAAGGGTATTGATAACAGAGCGCTTCAGGACATCTGCCGTCAGGTCTATGAAGATGATGAATTTGAGAGGCTTCTGCGCGATGCGGATATCCTAAATGGAAAAGAACACAGCAACGTGATTTCTTTAGCGCTGGAGGACTACCGGGTTGCGCCCGGAGTGTTGTTCATGTCGCGAAACGATCCGCAGCTTACTCTTTCAAACCGCAGTCTAAAGCTGAACAGAACATGCAGGGAGAAACTCGGAAGACAGCTGTATGTCGAATTCCTGTATCACCCGATATTAGAGGTAATTGCCGTTCGCAGTACGTATGCAACGAATCCCAATGCGGTGATGTGGGACAATTCCAAGAATCCAAACCTACAGCTCAGTTCCTCGGCGTTTTCCGGAGCAATCTTTGACTCACTTGACTGGATGAAAAAGTTCAAATTTCGTTTCAGAGGAATTACACGTGTTCGAAACGGTGAGCGAATCATATTCTTCTTCCTTGACGAGCCTCAAATCCTAGTCGGAAAGCACGCAAAACTGATAAATGATACGGATGCCCCTGATTCAACAGCAAAGTATATCCCTTACAAAGAAAGCGATGATCGCAAGGACGCAATTCAGGCCGATGGCGTTGCTTACCCCGAATTCTGGGAGAGCCATTTTGGGGTCAGTTATGCGATCAGGCAAAAACGCAATGCGGTACTGGCCGCCGTCTCCGCAGCAGATATCCGGAATCGCGGCGCAAAAGTTACGAACCCGTTTATAGGCGTAATACCCCCCGTGTCCGAGCTGGAAGATGAACTGGAGAAACTATATGAGGCAATGTAATAGGAGGTTGGCATGGATAACGGTCAGATATCTCTCGTGAGTCCGGCAAACAATCAATCAGCGGCTGAACTGGGGGAAAGGTATTCTGCCAAGGAACGAGCCCTGATTCAGCAATTGGTTCAGGAGCGTCTGGGGAAAAAGAACACCTTGGAATTTGAATCTCTCAGTGATTATGTTGTTCCGCCCGGGGTTTTCTTTTCTATGCTGCGGAAGCCGGCGGTCACCATTCGGGCAGACAAGATGGAATTCAGCATGTCTGCTATTCGTCTCTTCGAGGGCGTGCAGTATGTCCTGCCCATGCTTAGCGACCGAAAGAAGCGAATGGTCATCGCAATTTGCGCTGAAGAAGAGCTGTCATCGGTTGAGTGGGCAAGGCAGAGAAAAGGCAAATGGGTGAACCGTCCTATTACTTGCCCGGAGTATACCCAGAGAATCTACCAAATGGTTGGTTGGAATAGCAATTGCAGATATAAAGCGTATGGCCGTCTAGCTGATTCTGAGCGCGGATTAGTTCTCGTGTTCGATTTGGCAAACGCGGTAATGTTTGACCCGTTGCCTGAAGAGTACTTTGATAAGCGTTCAGGCAAGATGAAGAAACGTACTGTTAAGTACTATCCGGATGAGATCCGCATGAAGCTTGGCAGGAGCTATTCCGATTATGAGGCAGTCCAGCGGCAAAGCAGTTTTGAATCATTGTCCGGTTATTTTGATACAAACGGGAGTGAGATTCCATCAACTATTTCCGATGACACGGCGGCTTCAATTAGTGCCAAAGAGCAGGAAAGAAAACGGGAAGCAATGCTCGATACGATGATTGGAATAGGAGCAGGTGAAGATGGATAAGCAGAGCACTGAAGACAGAAGTCTCAAGATCGAACTATCCTTACAGGGCATTGAGAACCGCTTCGGGATAGGAAAAGATGTGATTCGTGCACTAGGAAATCCGAGCCATGTGTCATTTAGAGTAACCGACGCCTATGACTCCATTAGCATTTTTCCGTGTGACGAGGATTATGTAATGTCCTTCAAGGTCCCGGAGAAGCTCTTTACCGACAAGAAATGCGTAATGAGAATCAACAGCAAGAAATTCGTTCATGGTCTGATGAAAGCGAACGATCTGGACGTTACAAAAACATACACCTTGCCGGGAGAGTATTTGGAGGATATAAACACAGCAGTATTTTCACTTACTGATGGAATAACCACGTTTAACAGGATTCGCCAGAGTTAACGTGCTTGACGAGGAGTGAGCCCATTGGTTTATGTCATGGGAGATATCCACGGGAACTTGCGGCGGTTTGAATCGGTTATGAATCAGATTCAACTTGCGCCTGAGGATACCCTGTATGTGCTAGGAGACGTGATCGATCGACATCCTCATGGACTACTCATCCTTCGCCGGTTCATGAAGATGGGCAATGTCAAGATGATCTTAGGAAACCATGAATATATGATGCTCAACGCCATCGGCACGCCGGGCGATCCAAACACAGCATCTTTCAGGAATCTCTCCCTTTGGTATCGCAACGGAGGGAAAGTCACTCACAACGCCTTGAAGCATCTCCGGATTGACACCCGCAAAGAAATCTTTTCTTATCTGGAGTCACTGCCGCTGAACATTGATCTTACGGTAAACGACACCCGGTATAAGCTGGTACACGGCGGACCAGTGGAGGAATACCCGCTGTGGCACCCGGATTATCCCGACGAAACTTACTTTGCCGTGTGGAAGCGCTGGTCCAAATACGAAGAGCTTTCGGAAGACTATACAATGATCTTCGGCCACACGCCGACGAATAACTACCAATTAGGGTATGAACTCCGCATCTGGTACGGAAATCGTATGATCGGGCTGGACTGCGGAAGCGGGTTTCCGGAAGGTCCTGATGCCTGGGATCATCATCAGGGGCGGCTTGCCTGCCTGCGTCTGGACGATATGCAGGAGTTCTATTCTACGGAGGACCTGCCACCTGCCGCATAATCACGTTAAACCACAGGTTAAATGACAATCGCCGCGAAATCCGGTATCTTTTCACCAAGAATGGGATTTCGTCGCAAAGGAGTGTGTTGCAATGAATATGAAAGAAGCTTTCCGATTCCAGAATAAGCTGGACGCTGTGCTGACCGAAGCCGAAGATATTCTGAAAACCGACCGGAACGTCATGAAGCAGGAATCTCACTACCTCCACAGCAAAGTGATGCCTGAAGTGGATGATGAGGTAATTGAGGATCGGCCGGATGTCGATCTTGGCGAGGATAACGTCACCAATCTGGTCCAATTCACCGTGTTTCTCCTTCAAGAGAAAGAGAAACTGTTCCGGGCCATCCGCAAAGCTAAGAACGAGCAAGCTGTCGACATTGACAGCGAGGTCAGCCTGAACAGTTCCCGCCAGCAGGTCGCTGCCGTCCTGCGTCGTTTGGCTGGCCTTCGCGATAAAGAGACTATAATCTCCAATGGCGGCTTCGGCTATAGATTCAATGCCGAAGGCAATCAGGTAAGCTATAAGTGCGACGTGAAACGGATCTCTTCCATCAATTTTGACCGAAGAGCTGTCCAAAAGCTGGTCAAGGAACTGAACGCTAAGGCGGATGCCGTCTCTGCGGATATCGACCGGTGTGTGGTAAATGCCACTGTGGACTATACCATGCCTTTCGATGTAAACGCGAGCTTCATGGACATCTTCGAGGACTGGGTGCCTAAGAAGACTGCGTAATCACCGTGCCTTCATCGGTTGCTTCAGGTACGACGGGATGAGAGAATGCGAACGCCGCTTCAGATGCAGATGAAGTGTAATGCTGCATGCTATAGATTATGGTCTGCCGATGCCCTAATTCGGCTTCAGGAAAGAACGAACAGCGATCATGGTGTCCACCATCGAGCTACAGCCTTTCGATCTTCCACCTAACGCATTTGCGTCCTTGTCTCTTCCCCTCTCACACCTCCACCAAGATTGATATCGCGGCCAGAAGCCGCGGTCTCGTGGGACTGATTATCCCGACCCAACTTGTTATTGGGATTACTTCTGCCTCACTGCCTTTTCCTGACTCCCCTCTTTTGGGTAGGACGGTGAAGCTGTCAGGCAGTTCAATTGGCGGTCGCAGGCTTGGAGTCCTGTCGTATCTGAAGCAGCCGATGAAGGCGAAAAAAGTCCGAGCAGCAGGACTCAGCCTGCTGCCCGGTCACACTCTCTGTTTTATTTCTCGTGAGTACGAGGATCTCGTTCATGGGAACTTCCAGCAATACGCTGAGGGCGACGAGATTATCAACCGTAGGCAAGCACTTGCCGTGCTGCCACTTGTAAATTGCCTGGGGTTCCTCAAAACCGTACCAGGTCTGGATGTCCCGGACACTCAGGCCTTTGGCCTTGCGCAGCCGGGTGATGTTCCTTCCGGTCGCTGTCAGGTCAATGACCGGAAATTCGGTAACTGCCATTTAATCGCCTCCTTTGGGCAGCTAAAGCCTGCTGAGTACCGCAGAATAACCGATGCTCCGCTTTCTGTCAAGAGAATCCGGCGAAGTGTAAAACAGTTGAAACATTGGAGATTTTGATGGATCAAGTGGATAATACAATAGCCGCGATCGTGAAGCAGGTCGACGGGTTGATGAAACAGGCCGAAGCGACATACGGAATCCTTGTGGATTCCGTACTTCGTGGGGATATAAAGGATCTTCGTTCCATAGAGTCTGTCATGGATGGACTTGCGGGCTTTGTGGATTATCCCCCGTGTCGCGCTTTGTACGAAAAGCTCTGCGCCTATGTTTCCCACATTGACCCTCAGCTGGTAGAAGAACACCGGGCGGCGGCGTTCCCGGATCCCGACACAAGCAGCCTGTGAGGAGGTCTCCCCGACGCTCCTTACAGGAGGCTGAATTGTTGGGGAGTGATTTGAATGATCCGAGACCGTGCGTACTACCGCTACCAAAGGAACCGTCATATCTGGCGGAAGCTCCGCATCCTGAGGGGTTATGGCGAATGGATTACCGAAGGCTGGACCCGTAATCAACCGGGCCGTCTGGCCAAGGGCAAGATCCACTGTTCCTGCCCCATGTGCAGGGAAAAGTACTATGACGATCCACGCTTGAGCGACAAGCGGCACATCCTCGCTGCGAATCAGCAGGCAAACGAGTATTTCCTCAGATAGGAGGCTGCAAATGAACAAGTGCAGGAGGTATGCGCTCTTCTAGTTACCGAAAGGAGGTAGCTGGAATGAGCAGATCCTATAAACACACACCCCGCTGCGGGGAACGCAAAGGTAAACTTAAAAAGCGCTTCGCCAATCATGTTGTGCGGCGAAAGAAGCTACGGACGGATTTTCCCCAGTATGCAGGTTATCGAAAGCTGTATGAACGATGGGACATCTGTGACTACGATGAAGTCGGCACAAGCTTCGGAGAGTACTGCTTTCAAACGCGCCGATGGGCTTCTCAGCCTTGGGAGGGGCCTGTACCCACACCGGAGGAGCTTTGGTGGGAATACAAGAAGGCATTCATCCGAAAGTGAGGACAGGAGAGAAGATCATGGTAAAAGGACGGGCGGAACGGAGGAAGCGGACCGCGAGGAAGCTGCGGCAGCGTGCGGAAATGATGCGCTGCCACGGTCAGGCGGGCGGTCTCATCTACGAGAAGCATCGCAGGAAGATCAACCATAGCCTGGGGTATATGCGCAGCGGGAACGTATCCCACTTTGTCAGCGTGGGCTTCGGTCAGAAGACCAGGGACCGGAACCGCTGTGGTGCGGAGATCATCTGGACCCGCCACGACGGTCGGGCCGCCCTGTCTGCCGAACAGCAGCTCGGGGAGTATCTTCGCCATGCATGATATTGAACTGCGTTATCTGCTTCCCCTCCATGACTCCATGACCCTGATTGTGTTTCTGGACCGGACCCTGGATACCGTGGACTGTACCCTGCTGCACAATACCCATCGCACCCTGATGCCGTCCCTGAATCCGGGGCTGGCCCTTGGCGCGACGGAAGCCGTCCTTGCTCTGGAGGAGGAACTGAAAGCGGAGATCGGCGAATCCCGGTACAGGGAGTACCCAGACGGAGATCTGATTACCATCGAGATGGAGGACGCACTGTACCGGCAATTAACTGACCGTTGCCGACAGTGGGGCCTGACTCCGGACAAGCTGATCCAGGCATTTCTCCGCTTCTGTACATCGGAGAACAAGGATTTGCTGGAGCACTGGATCAAAGACCTTCGCCAGGAAGAGATGCTGCGGGCGTATCTTGACGCCAGGGAGCATCGGTATACGCAGCAGGAGGTTGAGGAAGGCTTCGATGCGATCATGGAGAAGGTGGAAGCAGGCCTTAGCCCGATCCTGATCATCAGCAATGAAGGGGCAAGGCTCCTGATGTTCGAATGGGAAGACTATTGGAACCGGGTGGGTTGGCTTTACCCGGCTGGCGAGAAAGAGAGAATTGAAGACCGGTGCCGTCAGGAAAATGCAGATGGAAATCTGAATGAAAGCACCGAAAACCAGTAAGGAACCAGATAAAACGCCGAGGCAGTATGAATAATGCACAGTGTACCGAACCCTGGGTATCCATGAAAGAGATCTGCGTTCATCTGGGCGTGAACCGGGATACTGTTGTTGAATGGGTCACGAAGTTGGGTATGCCCGGTGTAAAGGCCGGAAGGTTGTGGAAGTTCAAACCCGGTGAAGTGGACGCCTGGATGCGGAGGATCAATCATAAAGGAAACTGACATGATTTATTACATTGCAGATATGCACATAGGGCACAGAAATGTGCTCCGCTTCGACTGTCGACCGTTTCCTGACGTGGATGAAATGTGCTCGGTGCTGGTCCGGAACTGGAACGAGAGGGTCACAGCGGACGATACGGTCTATGTTCTGGGGGATGCCTTCTGGAAAAGCGAGAATGACAGCGTCAATCTTTTCCGGCAGCTCAATGGGCACAAACACCTGATCAGAGGCAACCATGACAGAGTCCACGGTCGATTGCGAAACTGCTGGGAAAGTATCGAGCATTACGCCGAGCTGAATGACGGAAACACTTTGGTAATTCTCTGTCATTATCCCATCATATTCTACCGAAACCAGCACTACGGCGCTGTCATGCTCTATGGTCACGTCCACAACTCACGTGAATCGGAGTTGGTAGAAAAGTGGAAGCAGGAACAGTGGGCTATGGGTATTCCCGGTCAGTTGATCAACGTGGGCTGTATGATGCCCTATATGGACTATACGCCGAGGACGCTAGCAGAGTTGCTGGAGGCAAATCCGATGCCCGTAATTGCCCGGATCCGAAAGGACGGGACCCCTGCAGGCAATGCGAAAATACCCTCAGCTGTTGATGATTTGGAGGTGAATCAAGATGGCGGGTAACCTGACTCAGCCAAAGGTGCAGCCCTACCTGGATTGGCTCGGTGATCAACACTATTTTGGTTCACAGAACGTGACCTATGATGATAAGAGCTGCGAACTCCTCGATGAGCTCTTCAAGCTTCTGGAACAAGTTGCACCGGCAAACGAAAACGGGGGGAAATACCTGTGGATTCGTGCAGATCGAGGCCCCATTGAGGATTTCGGAAATGCGGAGGAACTGATCGCAGAGGGAGAATACAAGGACCTGGATGCCTTTACGAAGGCCTGGAAAGACTGGTTTCCCGAAGAGGTCGCGTGGTATGAACTGGCGGCCCTGGAAGAGAAGGATCGTGGCTTCCGTTTCATCAGGCTGGCACATAAGATGGTAATTGTACAGGATGATCAGGAATCAACGGATGAATTCACATTCGTCTGCAAAATCTCGGAATTCGTTGCATGGCTGATTGATGGGGTACAGGAATGCCTGGATATGCTCCGCGCCGGAACGTACAACGAATTCGTCAGAAAGAATCTGCCTCCGCAGCACAGAACCGGTACGATCCTCAGACGGGACTTCTGGAACGTGTGGCCGGAAGCCCGAGAGGAGTTCTTCAAAGATATTACTCCGGAAGATGTAGCGGAATTTATCCAGCTCGCATCCGCTCAGGCGTCGGATTACCGTGACTTCGAAGGACGGCTGGCTTCCATGTCCACCGGTGATTTCTACCGCTTCTGTGCCATGGGGTATGCCGCAAACAATTATTCCGGCTGTGAAAAGACGCCCAAGGAGCAGTATTATCTCCATGCCGACGGGCGGGATGAGGGGCTCGAGGATGTTGATCCCGATTCCCCCGAAGCGTTTGATGCGTGGCTTTCGGACAGATCGCACTACGGCGGGCATCCCTGGGAAGTCTGCCGTGGCGGTAATTCCACGCATATCTCACTGTATGTCCGGAAGGACGACAAGGGCTACTACCTCAACCTGGCCGGGGATGCGTGGAACCGGACGATCGAGACCGTCAAGTTCTATCTCGTGCTCCGCAGGGCCGGGATCCCGGTATATCTGTCCGATGCGCACACCCTTGCCGACCGGCTGGCGGAGACGGAGAAGATCGGCATCGTCCCCGACGGTGTCTTCCCTGATTACTGCAAAAGTCTTTTCCCCAACGAGCATATCATCGACTTTATCAACTTGCCGTACGAGGACCGGGAGAAGTTCTTGCCGTTCTGCACCTGGTATGAGGAAAAGCCTGTATATTTGCAGGCGCAGGCTTAACTGATGACTCGGAGGATACAGCATGAGTGTGAACGTGAAATGGATTTCTATAGAAGAACTCTTTGCGTTGACAGATTCGGAGGGCTTAATAATTCAGCGCTTGGGTGGCGATCTTGATAAATGGATTGACACATTCAATTGGCTGCTCACCGGAGCCCATGTCTTAAAAGATGGTACTGAGTTCCACGACTGCCTTGCTTGTCAGCGCGATGGCTGGAATTGCCTTCTGCTTCCGTTCGGGAAAGATGTCAGCATCAATACCGAGGAGCTTGAAAAGTGGCGGGATAAAACTGCGGAACTCTTCCACGCCATTCTGCTTTCTGCCTTTATAAATGATCACTCGGCAGATTCATTCAAATAGGAACACCCGAGGATTAAATGATGAATACCAACAGTCCCGGAGAGTATACCATCCGGTTGAATGAGAAACAGCTGCGGCTTCTTCAGAACGTCCTTGAAGAATGGGCCCGATTGCGGATGGGTCAGGCTGCCTTTTTGGCAGATGCACTGGCGTTTCAGCACTTCAACTATTCCGAACACACAGCTGAGGAATTCAACCATCGCATCAGGTGCAGAAATGAAGGCGAGCTCCTACTGAAGCAGGCATTGGACCTGTTCGCCGGGACGGATCCCCATCACTGGTACAAGACGGACGAGGTGGAAACGGCCCTGGATATGTGGAGTGTGATCCGCAACTTCTTCTGGTGTCAGCTCCCGGAGGAGCGGCGGGATCGATGGAGCCGGGATGCCGACCCTCTTTTCCTTTGTGGGCCGGAACCCGGTATAAAGGTTGAAAAGCATCCGGAGGAATCGGCATGTCAAACGCCGGCGGAGCACGAAGGATGAGAACCGTTCGGGGCTATTGATCTTGCCGCCCGAAGGAATGATGAAGGGAGAACTCGTGGTGGAAGGACAATCGAAACGAATTTGGAAAGAGACCCTCGCCCCCAAGTATTTACATGAGGTTTTAGGTGTTTATCACGGCGCGTGGTTTCCAGATATGGATCGCTGCTGGCGAAGCAACGATGGGTACCAAGTTACCAGCCGTATCATATTCACTGAATGGGGCAAGGTGGAACACGCTGCCGTCCAGCTCATCGATGACGATGCCTTCCTGTCCTCGAACGGAGAACGGGATATTCCGTGGGCCGTGAAACAGCAGATCAAGAATGAAATATTCGGTGAGAAGAGACTGGCTATAGAGGTTTTTCCGAAGCAAAAGAACCTTGTTGACGTACAGGACGTATATCATCTCTGGGTCTTCCCGAAAGATTTTGACCTGCCTTTCGGTATTCATCCGATCCGAGACAAGCAATGCAAAGTAATAAGCCGCGGCTGCCCTAAAGACGTCGGCTACCTGATCGAGAACACCCGTCAGATGAGCAGCACAGTCTCGGACCGCGAAAGGAGAAATCAGGCAGACACGGAGGTATTTGATGGACAGAGAGTCTCCCATCCACAGGAAAAAGAAACCTAGCTCAAAAAGCAAGGCTTCCTCCCGCAGCAATCATAAGCACAAATATGAACCCTGCATCCTGAAGTATCTGCAATACTCCTGGGGTGAACGCTGTCAGATCTGCGGCAGAATCCGTTACAAGCCGGGCCGCCGCAGTGATCTGCTGAGGCCGGAATGCAGGGGCAAACCGTATGTCTGGATCGGGGATTATCTGAGTATCCGGGAGATGAAGGAGAAATATCCGGGAATCCGTGTCTTTGATTGGGAATACACAAAATCCGGAGTAGTACACAAGGAGATTCTCGAATAAAAGGGAATTACGGTCACTTCGGGTTTTTTGCCCCCTCAATGATGCATCCGGTCACAGGAGTCGGAAAATGTCGGAATACACCAAACTTGATATAAAACTTCCCAGGTTTCTGGAGGGAGAAGAACTCCCTGCCGGCTATTACGATCCGCCCGATCCGTACCGGGAGCCGCCGAAATGCCGCTACGACCTCCGGGCAATGACCCGATACGCCCGCGAGGTTGGGAAGAAAGTTGTCGAACTGACGAAGGAAGAGGCAAACCAGTTTCTCGTAAACCAGATCTCAGACAGCTGGTCTGCATGCCGCCGGACAAATTGGGATAGGACAGGAAGGAGTAATGGAATGATGGATTCTCCCTTTGATTCACCTGATCGGGCGTACGATTCTGTGCCGAATATCTGCATTATGGAAGCGGGGCAGGCGGCACGGAACAGCCATGGGCACCGGTACGGGAGCCAGACGTTGACCCTCAACCGGGAGCAGCTGGAGGCTCTGACGGAGGGAAAGCAGTTGGGTATCAGCATCATGGACGGCGAGTATGCTCTGTTCATCAGCGGGCCCAGGAAACTGGAACGGAATTCGGAGTGATGTATGCTGAACGACGACTATTACGCCATTTGCCTGGACGATCCTGCAGTTCCGCCGTTCTGCTCATTCCCGAAGCAGTATATAGGCTGTGAAGAGGATCTGCTGACATTAGCTGATAATCTGGACAGAGACGGGGTCTACCCGAAGACGGCTGCAGGTATCCGCAGTTATTTCGCCGGGAATACGGGTGTTACCCATGTGATTGCCCTGGCGGAAATCCCGGTGATCCGACCTGTGGAAGTGCTGGACGTCTCAGAACTGCACCTCGGCGCGCACCAATGGACGCACATGAACACATTTGACTGCCCCTACGAAATGCGCTTTGACAGCGCGGATGTCTCTCAGATCCTTGTGCGCCACGAGGACAAGATCCTCCGGTGCATTCGCGCACGGTTTAGTGGGCTTGCTTACCTTGCGTTTGCTGGACGATGGCTGTCCATTGGCGGAACCATATTCGGCCACCCTTCTGTGCTATCTATCCGGGCTTTGCCAAATGGCGGTTATGACTTCGGTACAATCCTGTATATGTGCGAGGACAGCGCCGAGTCCCCTGCCGAGCTGTGGCCAAAACTGAACGATCCTGACGCCTTGATCTTCGACTCCATTTGCGAAGAAGTGCTTGGAGACGGATAAGTGCTGTTGTGTAAAAGAAGGTAAGTAATGTCACATGAATTGGTGTTTTACAAGATATACAGAATAACAGAGGATCTCCCTGAGGTCATCAATACTGACAATACTGAGTTCCCCTACTACAATGTCCGCACTGAAGAAGCTGCTGACTGGGAAAAAGAAATCGGTATCATCCGGACGCTGGAATATAGCACTGTTGACCAGTTCGCAGTGTGCGAAAAGCTCTTTGGTAAGAAACCACAATCGATCAGAGTACCTGCGGATTATTATCTTCATCCTGACAGTCCCTGGGCAATGTTGGACCTGAACTTCCCGGACGGTGAAAGAAAGTTCGTCCATAGAAGAGAAATGGAGACGTTCCGGGCTAACGTGCAATACCAGGCGTACGTTTATTGCCGGGAGGAACTCGCCCGTGTAGAGTCAGGCTATAAAGTCGAATCGGATGAGTATGAGAATAAACCGCTGTCTGAGCAAGATATTCTTGATATGGCCAGGCAATACTTGAATGACAATGGCGACTACTATGGCGGTTACGCTTATGAACCAGACCCCATGGTGATAATTATGAAAGCATACTTCGCGGTTGTTGACGGCGATTGTATCGTCTGCGAGTCGGTATGATACCGAGCAAAACGGCTGAGTGAATGCTACAGGGTGAAGAAATGGACAGAAATAATTACAGGCATGAAGCCTTCCTGACTGCTTTCGAGGATATGGAATCAGCCGTTGCTGCTTTTGATAATCGTTTTGCCGATTACGACTTTTCATCTCTAACAATAGACCAGATCGTACTGCTTGAGAGACGGCTTACCCCTTATCCGACAGCAAAAATAGAGCGTGCTTTGCGTCAGGCCAAAGCAGAAGCCATTGAAAGGGAAAACAAAGAGCAACAGCGCAGACTTGATCGGATCCAAGCCCGCTATGGCTACTATGGTGGGGAGGACGCGACCAAGGGGCTGGGAATGCTGGAGATCAAAGCTTACGAACGCGCAACCATCAAAGTCTTATATGACATAATGACAGAGGCTTCGGAGACCGAAATCCGGGAAGCCATTAAGCGATATATTCCGCCGATCACCGATGAAGAGATCGATGCGTACAGAACCAATGGAAAGGAGAGACAGAATGAATCAGATTACATCGGCAATGGCCGCTAAGCAGCTCAGGAAGTTGAATGACCAGCGGGATGCGCTGCTTGCCATGGAAAGAAAAGCAAAATCTTTCACGGCGGCCATCCAGGAGGATCCGGAGAGCGTTCGGCCCGCATATTATTACAGAGCGACGCAGAACGCGCTGTATGAGGTGGAAGCCAAGATTCGGAAACTTAAGCACTCGCTTAACCGCTTCAATACCACCTACACTATTCCCGACTTCGGTATGACCATCGATCAGATACTAATCTATATCCCGCAGCTCACCGCGAGGAAGAAAAAGCTTGACGGGATGCGGAGCCGGCTGCCGAAGGAGCGCGTCAGGGAACCCCTTGTCCGCGGAAACAGCAACATCGAATACAGCTACGCAAACTACGATATTTCCGAGACCGAAGCGGACTACAACGCCGTTTCCGATGAACTGGCAAGGGCTCAGATGGCGCTGGACACGGCGAATGCCACGGTGCACTTTGAGGTAGATATCGACTAAAACACTTACCGCAGCCTGTCACAAACAGCAGGTGTATCTACGACACGCCTGCTGTGATGGGTTGAAAAACCTGGGACGGAACATGGCACTATATGCGCCTTGTGAACGCACTCCAATATCCATGTTTTATGTCTTGCGTTTTTACCGTGGCCGGTAACGGCCTTATCCGTTATTCTGCTTGTTATTGGTTTGGGTTTAGCGTCAATCGAGGACGGTTGTTCCACCGATTTTTCATGTGATGTTCCGGGCGGAGGAGGTACGGTTCCATTCCGCCCTTTATTTACTTGTCCTGGAACAGATCATCCAGAAGGACTTCGCTGTTGACAATGCCGCTGTATTTGTTCCGCTGCACGCCGTAGGTCGTGATCATGGAGAGCTGGATCGTCTTTCTGCAGTTCGTTTTTTCCCGGAAGGTCACGATCTTGTTCCTCAGTCTTTGGTCGTAGTCTTTGTCGATCTGAAACTCACTCAGGGAAAACTTGATCTCACAGATGTTGACCACCTGATCCCGACGATCGATCAGCAAATCGATCTGCGCACCGTCGCCGGACGTTTCTTCTCCCTTTCTGGGACTGTACCAGGAGGATTCCTCCGACAACACGCCGGAGATTCCCAGCTTTTTCTTGATCTGCGGAACATGATCCTTGCACAGCTGTTCGAACGTAAGCCCGGCCCAGGTGCGGCGGGCGGGATTGTCCAGCGTGTTGCTCCAGAAATGCTCGTCCCTTCCCGGTCCGCCTTTGATGAATCGGTAGTAGAACAGGGAGTAGTAATCCGACAGCTGGTATAGCGTCTCTTTCTTCTGACCGAAGAAGGTGCACTTCCTGACGAAACCGGAATTGGCTAGGTCGCTGAGCATCCTCGATAAGGCCCCGTTGGCAGGGAGCCCCGTTTTTTCCGCGATTTCGCTTCTCGTGAGCCCCGTTCGCTTTTTGCTGAGCTGCTCCACGATTCTGATGTATTGGTCGCTGTTCGAGAAAAGGGTCTTGTAGAGATGATCGAATTCGTCCCACAGCTCAGCGCGCTTCCGGAAAAACAGATTGTCGATGTTGGCATTAAAGGACAGTTGCGGGTCCAGGAGGCTGAGATAGTACGGTATGCCGCCCATGATCATGTAGCACTCAGTAATATCCCTCCTTGACCAATCGATATTGCGGGAGCGAAGGTACCCTTCCGTCTCGTACAGATTGAACGGCTGAAGGAACAGTCTGCAGGTCTGCCGATTGAAAAGCCCGCCCTTATTTCCTGCGATATTTTCGATCATCCATGAGGTTGCGGAGCCGCAGACGACGAAAACGAGCCCGTCCTGAGCGCTGCCCCAATCATTCCAGAACCATTCAAAGGCGGACAGGAACCCGGAACGCTGCGTATCCATCCACGGCATCTCGTCAAAGAAAACCACGCGTTTCTCATCCTTCGGGAGAGAAGACAAATACGCCCTTAAGCATTCAAAGGCTTCGATCCAGTCTTTCGGAACTGCAGCCTCAGAGCCGGTTTGCCGCCTTAGTTCCGCAGCAAAGTACCTGAGCTGGGTCTCCTTTGGCTCGCCGTATGCGCCTGTCAGCTTGAAGTCGAAACGGCCTTCGAAGAATTGGTTGATCAAATAGGTCTTTCCAACCCTTCGCCGACCGTAAACGATGACAAGCTGCGCCTGCATTTCGCCCATGCATTTCTCCAACCGCTCGCATTCTGCCTGTCTCCCGATGATCTTGTTCGTCACAACGCAGATCCCCCCTTCGAGAAGATGCCTAATACTACCATATTTCAAGACTTAATTCAAGTCGTATTTTGTCTTATTGACCATAATACTACGGCAAAAAGACTTTATTGAATAGCTATTCGGTCTTGACGTTTGCAGAGGAGAGAATCCAATGAGCACAAAAGGCTCGTTTATTATTCGAAAGAACAATACTGACAAGGATCTGTTCATCCCTGCAGACGCCAACCCGGAAATCTCCGGGCGGGACGCTGTAAACCATAATACGTTAAACTTGAGGGAAGCAATGCAATGAGTTGTCATGATATTGGACGCGGGATGGCGTCCGTTGCGAAGGAAGTCATCAGCCTGTATGAAAGCAATCAGATCAGCAAAAATGCGGCTATTCGCCTGATACACGCTTGCAGAAAGGGCGTTCACTGGTGCGATGGCAATGAGGGCGAAGCTATGGAACCTGTTGTGAAAGCAGGTTATTGTGGGCTTTGCTTTGAAAAGAAGGAGAACTTGTCCAGTGTGTTTGACAATGACATTGAGTTCCCAGGAATGTATGATGTCTTTGATGATTATGATGATACTGCTGCAAATGACCGCCTTTGTCCGGAATGCAAGCAGCGTGTAATCAGAGAATACAAGGATAAGAAGTAGCCAGCTGAAGCAGGCAGCCTGGAAGCGTACCGATAGCCGCGCGACAGCACCGAAATGAATGGATGCTTGTTGCAAAAGTACTGTAATAATCGTAGAATAAGCATGAATTGATTATGGGCCAATGGATATGATCCGGCTTGAGGAGGCATCAGAACGGCATGTTATTCAAGGGCATCCGGAAGATTCATGAGGGCAAATTCATCACTCGCTATGACGTGGATTATGTGACTGCCAACGGGAACGAGAAAACCTATGAAATCATCAGCCGGAGCAGGGACATCCAGACACTGGAGGAACTGCAGAATATGAAGCCAGATTCCGTCGTTCTGATTCTGACTGATGAAAGCGGCGAGCACATCCTGGTCAGCCGGGAATACCGCATGGCCATGGCACAGTGGATCTACAATTTCCCGGCTGGCTTGATCGACCCTGGGGAGAGTCCGGAGGAGAGTGCAAAGCGTGAGCTGTGGGAGGAAACAGGACTGACTTTGATCCGCATTGACGATATGCTGGACAACAGCTACAGCGCCATCGGCTTTTCAAATGAGCGGAACATCTGCATTTTCGGTGTCGCGGCTGGGGAGTTCCGCAAAAGCACCTCCGACGCTGAGGAGATCGTTCCTGGCTGGTACACAAAAGAGGAAATGCGGGAACTCCTTCGGAAGGAACCATTTGCCGCGAGGACCCAATCGTATTGCTATGCATGGGCAAATACCTGAAGAAAAGATATGAGTATGCTACATTCATTTCCATACTTCTGGACTGTCTTTCTGCAACAACAAATGTGAAATGTGGGTCAGCGATGAATAAATTCAGCCAAAGAGATGCCAACAAAAAGACTGGCAACTCTTTGGCTGTTGTGATAGAATATACCATGAAAAGACTTCTAGTTGATCGACCCGCCAAGCGTATTGCAAGCCTAATTGCAAGCCTAACTGGGAAGATTTTTGTCAAGAGTTGAAGGGAAAGGGCAAAATCCGAAAAGCCTGAAAAGCGTTGATATATAAGGCTTCGCGGCACTTTGGGAGAAGGCGTTGCGATGTCATCAACGAGTTCGAATCCCTCCTTCTCCGCCACACCAATCGCCCAAAATCGCTATTTACCCCGTAGAGCGAGGAAATACGGGCGTCTAGGGCCATCGCATTTTTGCAATGCGGTGGCTCTAGTTTTTCGCTATTTTTCTCGGAAAAATCCAAACTGGAGGGATTCGAACTCTCGAAGCCCCAGTTTTAAGGAAATTTGATCAGCCGGATTAGTCATCCCGGCTCATGTTTTTCGACATGCAAAAAGCACTTTACTCCACTAAAGTGGACACGTTTATGATTTGGTACGAGTCCACTTCAGCGATTTGAAGTATCTTGATTACAAACCACATTTCTGATGAGCATACGAGGCCGGAGTTTTCAGCAATGAAGACTCCGGCTTTTTTCGTTTTCAGCAGAAAAAAGAAAAAGGAGGTATCGGAATCTTGAACGCAACCCTTTGCAATCGTGACCATCCGGAATACGGCGCGGCGACCATCCCGCTGCCAATCCCTGATGAGGAGTACGCCCACTGCATGGAGCTGCTGGAGGCGCTGGAGATCGGCAGCGTGTCCGGCCATGACTGCTATGTGGATCAGATCACGGACGCCCCACCCTCCCTGGATATGCTGGAGGGCACCATGATCAATGTGGACGAGCTGGATTTCCTTGCCAGAAGCCTGGATCGCTATACCGCCGAGGAACTGGCGAAGTTCCAGTGCATGACTGCCACCAGGGAGCATTGGGATATGAGTACCCTCATCAACCTCTCCTTCTCTTGCGAGCAGGCTTCGGTCATCACAGACTTCTCCAAGCTGGAGGAGGCGGGCAGAAGTCATTACCTGACCATGCACGGCGGCGGCGTACCCGTGGAGGAATACAATCAGCTCAACGGCGTCGGTATCGCCCGAAGCCTCATTGCGGACGGCGGCGGCAGGATCACGCCCTACGGAGTCGTGTTCGAGAACGCCATGCGCATCGAGCCGCTGTACGAAGGGCACAGCTTCCCGCCATATGCGGACAAGCCGTATCTCATGGATTTTACCATCGAAACGGATCGGGAGGGGGAACTTACCTTTTTCCTTCCGCAGCCTGAGAAACGGCTGGAACGCCTGCTGGAACGGGCAGAGATTTATTCCGCAGAGCAGATGGATATCCGCACCTGGCGCATTTATCTCCCCGACGCCGTTGCAGATCGTCTGGATGTCCCCCATGAAAGCCTTTATGAGATGAACCGGCTGTGTGCCGCTGTGGGCAGGATGGATCAAAGCGAAATCCAGAAGCTGTCCGCCGTGGTCCTGTATGCCCAACCGGAGTATGCCTTCCAGATCCGCCAGTTGGCTGAGAATCTGGACCTCTTCGACTATGCAGAAGGTATCCAGACCGCTGAGGGGTATGGCCGGTATCTCATTCAGGAATCCGGACATTACGAATATGATGAGAATCTGGACGCCTACTATGACTATAACAGATGCGGTCAGGAGCAGATGGAATCCGAAAGCGGTGGCTTCAACGACCTGGGTTATGTGTCCTATAACGGAACCCTGAGCATCGACGAACTCATGATGGAAGAACCAAATAAGCCATTTCAAGAGCTGGAAATGGGGGGATTGTCTTGTTAATTCTGAATCTGTCTCGGGGAAATAATGGGTTACGAGTCCCGCTCCGACTACCTGCCACACCTGCTGACATTGGCTCCGCATATGTAAAGCTCGATCAAATCAGCGAGGAAATAGCTGAAACACGTATTGCAGGTGTTGTCACCGAAGTGGGTTTCCTGGATCGATTCTTCCGCGGCAAAACTATTGAAGACTATTCCGATCTGAATGAACTCGCAAAGAGAGTAAACAGCATGACCGAGCAGGAACTTCACACATATGACGGTGCGCTGAACGCGGAAAGCATAAATGACGTTTCAGATCTTCTTCGCATCGCTGATTCTCTGAACCGCTATATCTTCATAAACGGTATCACAACTGAAAAGGAGCTTGGACAATTCCTTGTCGACTCTGGCTATAAGGCATTTCCCGAAAGCGTAAAGCCCTATCTGGATTATGCCGCCATTGGCGCGGAATACTACGCCGAACGTGGAGGTGCCTTTACTGCAGAGGGCTATACTCTCTATCGCAGTCGTGCGGAATCATTATCACCTGAGGAAAATGAATGGTGGAAACCTATCTTCCGCGTATTGCTCCAGACAACAGAGCAGTGGGATCAGGAACAAGAACCTTACGTCTTGGTACTCCCCGCGACCACGGAGCAGCTATTTGCCGCACGCAGCTGGCTGGATGTTGCAGACATTGATAAGCTACTGACGGAGGGCAACACCGTTGCGGCGCTGGATGAGCTGTACATCTGGCTCTCCTCCCGGATGACCATCGAGTATATACGCAATACCCTCAAGCGTGTGCGGAAGAAGGAATCCTCCCTCATCATGGCTTCGCAGAATCTGGAGGACTTCAACGTGGACGGCGTCCGGGAGCTGACCCGTCCGCTCTTCGCCATCCCAACCCATCAGTTCATCTTCCATTGCGGCGCGGTGGACAAGCAGTTTTATATGCAGAACCTCCAGCTGGAGGAGAGCGAATATGAGCTCATCCGCTATCCGCAGAACGGCGTTTGCCTGTACAAGTGCGGCGTGGAACGCTTCCTGTTGGAGGTCCATGCCCCGGAGTACAAGCAGGCCCTCTTCGGCGCTGCGGGCGGGAGATAAAAGGAGAAACGCAACATGGAACCTATCGAACTTGAAATCTGGAAGCCGGATTCGGAAGACCCGCGTTTTCTGAAATACATTGGTCAGCCGAGAGCGGAGGAAGCCTTCCTGGAGCTGGGGCGGAGGCTGGAGGCCCTGGGCCTAATGCCGGATGAATACTTCCTCCTGGATTGGGAGTGGGAGAATGGCCGTGAGATCCCCAAGGGTGCAGACATCTTCTGCACGACAGACTACGGTGAGAGTGAGGGCATATATGTGGATGTGTACCTCAAGTGGTATGAGGACGGCAAGCCCATCACCAAGAGCTTTGCCACTGGCAAGACCCTGGGAGAGACCGGCTATGACCTGGACCGGATGTTCCTCACCGCATCTGCCATCACGAAAGCCTTCCACGGCGATGGCTGTCACAATGAAAATGCCCAAGGCGCAATTCTGGATCTGAATGCAGAGGAAAGGAAAGCGTTGCTGGCGGTACTCACCCGGCAGGAGCAGACACCGGAATTCCAGAGTCTGATAACAAAGCTGGCGGGTGACGCGGTGGAGCAGGCACAGGCATCGCAGCAGCCACAGGGAGGCTCGACCATGGAGATGAGCCTATGACCACTGCCGCCGTCATTGCAAAGGCAGCTGCCGCCGTACTCTCCGACGAGAAGGGGCGCAAGGCGGCGGGCTGGATCATCGTTGCGGTGCTCTCGCCCCTCATCCTGCTCATCGCCATTCTCTGTTCTCTGGGCTCCGGCAGTGCCGCGCACAACAACGCCGCCGTGGATGCCTGCTTCTACGGCGGGAGTATCTCGGAGCAGGTACCCGCAGAGTATCAGACCCACGTCACGCAGATGCGCTCCGCCTTCGACCTGCTGGACACGTCCATCGCCGCCGTCAACGCCATTATGGAAAACGGAAGCCTTGACCCAACCCGGATCAAGGCTGTTTTTTATGCTCTCTGCTTTGGCGACAGCGCCCCCAGCCAGCGGGCTGCGAATCGCTTCGTTGAATGCTTCTATACCACAGAGGAACGGACGCAGGAGGTAGCGGTGCTGGACGAGAATGGCGATCCTGTGCTGGACGAGGAGGGGAATCCCGTCACCGAGTCGGAGTCCTACACCGTGGCGCTACCCTGTTCCCTGGAGACTGCCTACGCAAACCTCGCTGCCGAGCTGGGCCGGGAGATCACCGGCGATGACCAGAAGAACATCGCGCAGATCTACCGGCGCATCGCAGGCAGCGTGGACAGTGGCGTCTATGGGAACACGGACTATGAGCGCGGCACGGGCCATGGTGTGGAGATCGATCTCTCCGGCTACATCGACCCGGATCGCAAGAACGCCTCCGACCTGGCCACCTACGCCATCCATGCCTGGGAGCAGGGCTGGGGTTATGTATGGGGTACCTGTGGCTGGGTGCTGACGGATGAGCTCCTGGAGGCAAAGCTGGCCCAGTACCCGGAGGGCGTCGGCCAGTACGAGGGCGTCATCCGTGACCAATGGCTGTATGGCCGGACCGCAGACTGCGTCGGCCTCATCAAGGGCTACGGCTGGCTGGACCCGGATACCCGATCCATAGGCTATGCCGTGAACGGCATGCCGGACTGCGGGGCCAATCAGATGTTCCATGCGGCTACGGTCAAGGGAACCATAGACAGGATCCCGGAGGTTCCCGGCCTCGCCGTCTGGCGCGACGGGCATATTGGCGTGTACATCGGCGGAGGGTACATCATCGAGGCCATGGGCACAAAGTACGGCGTGGTAAAAACAAAACTCAGCGAGCGGGGTTTCACCCACTGGCTGGAGATCCCGTACATCGACTATGACTGACAACAGGAGGTTGCTATGAAGAAAACTTCGATCACGATTACCTGGGAGGAGAACAAGCTCTCGGCCCTCCGGCTCTACTTGGCGGAGAAGCAGCTCCAGGTGGAGGATGCACTGACGAAAGCGCTGGAAAGTCTTTATGCCAAGGCGGTACCCCAGCAGGTCCAGCACTATCTGGAGTTGCAGAGCGGTATGACGGAAAGCGCCGTAGCCCCGAAACCCAAACCGGAACCCAAGCCGAAACAGAACCCGCCGGAAGGAGAAAAGGAGGTGGACAAAAATGGCAAGTCGGGAGATCGTTCTCTGGTTGGATGAGCGTTGGTACGATGCGCTGGAGCGGAATCTCCAGGATGAATCGCTGCAGGACAGGCTGGAGAACTATCTGGACGAGTTGTGCAACCAGCTGCCGAGCCGTGAATACGAGCGGGTCAGTGCGGAGATCTATCGGGAGCGTATGGAGCGGGAGGCAGAGCGGGAGGCGGACCGCCGCTTCTCAGTGTTCCGCATAAGGGAGAACGGGGAACGTCAATGTTGCCTGGTGGACGAGCCGATAGATTTTTTGGTTGCTGCCCGCTCCCTCCGCCGCTACACTCGCTCCGAGTCAACAGCAGGCTTCCGTAATTACTTTGCTGCGGCCAGAGAAATTTCCGGGCGGGAGTTCGCCCAATTCGTCCAGGAACGAATACAGGATACCGGGCGAGTGGTCGGTGCTTTCGATATCGACCTGGACGACGGTACCGTTGCCACGTTGGATGGTCAGGGCAGTTGGAGTCTTTATAGCCTCAAAGATGTGAGCGTTGCATCATACCATGCAGAGCGAAAAAACCATGAGCCAGCCTCGGCCCGTCTCAGTCTACTTATGGAACACCTCCGGGGAAAGGCGCTACCCCAGCAAGCCTACTATCCGAAAGGATATCTTACCTATGGGGAGCGGGAAATGTGTCCGGAGGATATCTTCTTCGCCGACGAGATCTGTGAAGAGGATGGCAAGCTGAACTTTTATCTGGAGTCCTTCGAGGGACTCGACGAGGTGCTGGGTACCCATGTCTGCACAGACGAGAACGACGACTACGTCAACGTCTATGCCGACTATGACCTGGAGCAGGGGCTGGTAGCGGACACGCTGCTGGTTATTCTCCACCGGGGCGACGGAACAGATCGGCAGCATGAGTATCCGCTGTCCCTGGCAGAGCAGGCACTCCTGCTTCCGAAGATGGATGCGTACTGTCTGGAGCAGACCGGCCTGAGCCTCTCGGAATACCGCAGTCAGTACCTTGCCCGGCAGCAGGAGACCCAAGGCATGAGCACGGAGCCGACGATGTGAGGCCGCTGTCGGCGCTGTGTGCGCGGGAACCGGGGAGGGCAGCATCACGCCCCCGAGGACTTCAGGAGCACCTTGGCCCCGCGTTCGGGCTGGTTTGAGGGGCGCTTTTCCGGTTCGATTTTCGTACAAGATAAAGGGACGCACCGCTTCGCGGCACGCCCCGGCCACAAAGCCCCGCAGTGCGGGGCTTTTCCCACAACAGGCTTCGCACCGGTATTTGGATACGGCTGTTTTTCCGCACCGTCAGAGAGAAAAACTCAGTGTTTTCAGGGCTTGCGGCTCATTTCTTGCGGTGCGGATTTGAGACTGGAGGTTATATGAAAAGTGATAACAAAATAGGGGCAACATTCTGGCTCCGACCAGAGACCGTTCAGCGAATGGACAATAAGTTGACCGCAGACAACTGCAAAAGCAGAAGTGAATTCGCAGAGAAAGCCCTGCGTTTCTATCTTGGGTATTTGGAGAGCGGAGATGCCACCGGCTACATGAGCGAGGTGCTCTCCACGCTCATCACGGGCATCCTGGACAACAACAATAACCGGCTCCGCTCCCTGCTGTTCAAGTGGGCGGTGGAGCTGAACATGATGTGCCACACCATTGCGGCGCACTACCGGGTGGATGAGATCGACCGACGGGCCCTCCGCGCCTTCGCGGTGGACGAGGTAAAAAAAACCTATGGCCAGATCAGCTTCGACCACGCCATAGAGGTACAGCGAGGAGCACCGTATGAAGAACCGTGGCACGACTGATTTTCATCTCGCCTTACCTCAAGGGCGGACAGGGAAACACCGCGCTCTCCCGGCGCACAAACTACATCGCTACAGAGCCGCTCTATCACATCAACGCTTAATTGAGATTGACGAATCCGCGCAGATCTCAATGTGGTACTTGGTACACCACTCACTTTGGACAGGTCTGCCATCGACAGATTCCGGTGCGCAGCCAGTTCAGTTACACGCTCAACAGTGTTAATCATTTTCGGACCTCCTTTGACTGATTTCCCTGATAAGGCAGATTATCCATTCTCCAGGGATCTCATTTTCTCACAAAGGGTGTCCAATATATCGGACAGATCAAAGGACCCTACCAACGACTTGAAAACCAAGCTGTGTGTGAACTTCACGCGGCTCGTACTTTTCGTTGTACGAACGAAGAACCGGGATGTGGACATCCTCTCCGTTTTCCTGTTCAATTCGTTCTGTCAGAACTTTGAAATACGCCTGCCCATCATAGATGAAAATGCCTTCTTCGCCCAACCGAAGTTCCGTGGTTTCCTGAATCCAGATAATCTGCCCATCCTGATAAACAGGCTCCATACTGTCTCCGGAAATGGTCAAAGCGAAGTCCGCCCCGGCAGGAATCGCGGTTTCGGGGAAATCAACCATCTCAAAGTCCCCATCCTCCAGGAAGTTACCGGTGCCGGCAGATACCGGTGCCAGATACTTCTTCATCTTCCGGTTTCGGATCCTTTCAATGCTCACCAGTTTCTTGGGTGTATAACGACCCGTTGCGATAAGGTCGTCGCGGTATTCTCGGACCTTCTTCTTTCCCTGTTCGTTCAGGTATTGCATCTTAGGTGCAGAGGTGAAAAAGGTTATGTCCTCGTCGATATCCAGTACTTGGCACACAGCCACCAGCTGATACGCATTAGGATATGTCTCGCCGGTTTCCCAGCGGCCATACGAAGTGGCGCTGATCTTGCAACCCACCTTCGCCAAGGCATCCGCCAAAACATAACGGGATACTCCTTTTCTCTTCCGCGCTTCCGCCAGACGTTTGCCGACAATGTTCCGCTCCTGCTCGTCTAAAATGCTGTATTTCGCGTCCATCAGCTCTCCGAGCGGTAGCACTTTCTCTGCTGGTTTTTTGCGTCCCATTTCGATCCTCCTCTGCAAAACGGGTGTCTTTTCGAGAGGAGTATAACACAGGCACTTTGATTCTGTCAACAAAAAGATGCATATAGCGTTGCAAATGCGTCCTTGACACAACGGTATATGCATTTTATAATGCCGGTGTCCTGACCCCGAGGAAAGTTACCACTCCAGGAGGTGACCAACGATTTCTTTGGAGGACATGGTGCTTCACTCCGACCTCAACAGCTTTTACGCCAGCGTTGAAATCATGCTGAATCCCGCCCTCCGGGGTAAAGCGGTTGCCGTCTGCGGATCAACCGAAAGCAGGCACGGGATTGTTTTGGCAAAGTCAGAACTGGCGAAGAAGGCTGGGGTAAAGACCGGAATGGCAAATTGGGAAGCAAGGGAAGCCTGCCCAAACCTGATTATTGTTCCGCCTCAGTATGACCAGTATCTTAAGTACTCCAAGCTCGCCCGTGAGATCTATTACAGATACACAGACTTGGTTGAGCCTTTCGGTATGGACGAATGCTGGTGCGCCTTTCGGGGGAACGAAATCCATGCGGCGGACGGCCATGTCTATAACTCAGTTTTAGATATCGCGGAGAAGATTAGAGAATCCATGCGAGAGGAACTGGGTCTCACGGTGAGCATCGGTGTGGCGTTCACTAAGATCTACGCCAAGCTCGCCAGTGACATGAAAAAGCCTGACGCCATCACAGTTATTACCAGGGAGGATTACAAAGAGAAGGTATGGCCTCTTCCCGCCTCTGATCTTCTGTATGTGGGATCAGCCACAGCTGTAAAGCTTGCACGGTTTGGGATACATACCATCGGTGAACTTGCTGCCATGCCGCAAGAGTTTATGAAGGGTCTCCTTGGAGTGAACGGGGTTAAGCTCTGGACTTATGCAAATGGCACGGACGCCTCACGTGTCTGTCATAAGGACTTTGTCAGCCCGATCAAATCAATTGGCCACGGAATCACCTGCTCCGCCGACTTGCATAACTGCGAGGAGGTTTGGAGGGTCATTCTGGAACTAAGCCAGGATATCGGTCACCGGCTCCGCGTTCACGAATTGGAAGCCACCGGCGTTCAGATCGCGGTTCGCGGAAACAATCTCCTTGGTAAACAGTATCAAGACAGACTGGAACACATCACTCGAAGTCCTCTGGAAATAGCCAGGGCAGCCTATGAGCTGTTTGACCGGGAATACCGATGGGCAACTCCCGTTCGTGCCCTCACGGTCCGCGCACTGGGTTTGGTACCCCAGGGGCAAGCCATGCAGAGCAGTCTGTTCTGGGATATTGACAAATCACTTCGGCTGGACAAGTTGGATACCGCTGTGGAGGGTATTCGCTCCAGGTTTGGAAAAGCGTCAATTCGTGCTTGCTGTTTGCTGCAGGATCTTCATATGCCCGATGACGGGCGGGATCAGGTAAAGATGCCTGGCCTTATGTATCAATAGGTTGTGCGATTGGACGAGGAGGTAGTCTGATGGCAGTGTTCGTGAAAAAGGATGCGCAGCTCATAGACGTTGATGAGCTTGATTTTTCCCTTGGTGTTTTTGATGAGCAAGCGGTCTCGTTTGCATGTCCTATATGCGGTAAGCGCATCACCGCATTTCGCAGGAAAAACGAACTGGCAAAAGCCAGATGCTTAGGATGTGCAGCAGAGTGCAGATATCAGGAAAAATCCAGACGTCACATTGTCGTTGACGCATTTCTGAACTCTCTGCGATAGCATCATCCTGATAACAATCAAATATGCTGCAGCGACCGGGGACGGGTCGTTCTGAAAAAGGGATCTGGTAAATCCTTGTCCAGGCGCTGCACGATAACCGGTGAGTTTGACCAGACATATTACTTGAGAGGCTCTCCGGCAAAACAGATGAACTGATCTGTTTTGTCGGGGAGCCTTTTCTGTTTCTCAAAATCAATATCTGAGCCTGATATGCATTAGGGCGAAGGATACAAATATCGTTCTCTCGACGGAGGGAGAGCGGTATCGGTACCCTGTCTTTTTTGCGCCCATTTTCAGGCCGGAAATACACAGCCCGATCCCGAATCCCCCGCGAGCACGGTTCTTCGCTTTAACCGCTTTCATGGCGGAAAGGACAAGCCGTGTGGCTCCCCTATATCGCAGCATACCCGTAGCCCCCGTTTCTTGACTTCACAACAATCAAAAAACGGAGGTTACAAATGAAAGAGTTTTATACCGGTCCGCGGGATCCGCGGCCGAAGCGCAGGAAAAGCCCGGATAATCCCTACACCATTTTCTCGGTTGGAATCGACACCCCTCATGCGAGATTCTTCGTTGAATTCGTCGACGGAAACGGCGAATTCCAGCAGGTAGAGGTCGTCGAAGAGGTCTTTGACCTGTTTGACGAGTTTGAACTGAATGACATTGCTCAAATGCACAAGTCCGAACGTCATCTTGAATTTCTCGAAAAAACCGAAGCCGCTTTGAATCGGCAGGTGACCCTGATCCGTGATTCTCTTGATGATCAAGCCCAAAAAGAATTCGAGCTGAAACGCCTGCGGAAGGCCCTATACAAGCTACCCGAACACCTGCGCCGTCGAGTAAATATGTACTTTTTCCAAGACATGAAGCTTGAGGAGATTGCAGCGTCTGAGGGTTGCTCTTGGCAAGCCGTCCAGCAGTCCTTAAACCGTGCTTTGCCATGTCTTCGTGAAAAAATTTTAAAAACTGACTTGTAAAAACACGTTTTTGTGGGGAATAAAGTGAGGGGTATTTAAAAAGCCTCTTGACGGAACCCTGAAAACTGAATATCCGGCAGCTAAATAACATCAGCGAGTAAGCCCATAAACGGGGCAGCGATGCGGAGGATGCGCCAGGACCACCTGCGGGGAGCAGCATTTTCTTCCCGTCAAAGACGGCCAAACAAGGTGCAGAGCGGATTCCATCCATCCAAAAGCGGCTTTGGCAAGCCGTTTCGCAATGACCTTGCTCGCCTACAATGGTACCCCTGCCCAGCCACAGCCACACGCAATGGGGGCAGCTCGGAGAGATCCTCGGAGGGGTTAGAGTCCCGGTGCGCGGCGCCCGCCGCGGTTTAGTTGTTCGCCCAAGCCTGGGGGAGTAGTGACAAATACAGGCAAGTGAAATGTCAAAACGGCAAAACCGTTGAGGGCAATTCGCGTTCAACGGTTTTGCCTTATGACTAGAGCATAAGAACACATTGACTTTCAAACCCGAAAGAAGGATTTGAGAATGAGCTCAAAGGAGCTTTCAGATAACTTGGCATTTCTTTCTGCCCAGCAATTGCTGAATTCCCTCGTAGAGAACAATGTTTTGACAGAAAAAGAAGCGGAGCAGGTTCGAAAGGAACTGATCCGACGTCTCAGGCCGACCATTTAATCGCCGGTCTTCCCATTATTACAGGCTATTGTCACCAATCATGAAGCCCGCTTTTCGTTGGGTTTGGTGATACCATTACAGGCTTTGAATTGGTATTGTGTGTCGCTGAAAGGAGGAGCGGTACATTGGAAAAGGCGAAGAACATCGCAAAAGGCTCCTGGGTTACCGTAATTGATCCTAAGGCGACCATACCACACAATCTCCGCGTTGCAGCATACGCCCGCGTCAGTACGGACTCCGAAGATCAGGTCAATTCCTATATCGCGCAGGTTGATCACTACACGAAATACATCCGCGATCACGCCGGGTGGGATCTGGTAGAGGTCTATGCCGATGAAGGGCTGACCGGCATGAGTACTCAGCACAGAGAAGACTTCAACCGTATGATCAACGACTGTCGGGCAGGCAAGATTGACCGTATATTGGTTAAGTCCATATCGCGCTTTGCCCGAAATCAGCAGGACTTTATACTCCACATGCGCGAACTCCTGAAGTGTGGCGTGTCCATTTACTTCGAAAAGGAAAACCTGGATACCGGCAAGATGAACTCGGAACAGGTAGCGGACATCTATGGCGCATTCGCTCAAATGGAAACCACTGGCCATGCGCAAAACATGCGTATGAGCTATCACATACAAATGGAAAAAGGCATCTTCGTTCCGGCCAAACCGCCCTACGGCTACCGTCTGGAGAAGAGGCAGCTGATCATTGTTCCCGAAGAAGCCGCGGTTGTGAAATACATATTCCAGGAATACCTGGCAGGACGCGGCAAACAGGATCTTGCGCAGGAACTGAATGAACGCGGCATCAAGCGCAGCAAGGGAAGCGGTGCCTGGCACTTCGAAACCATCGGATACATTCTGTCAAATCCAACTTACACGGGTAATCAGATCTGGCAGAAAACCTATAAGACTGACGTCCTTCCCTACGAGGAGCGACGCAATAAGGGCGAACGCCCGAAATACTACGCCGAGGATTGCTGTCCGGCTATCATCAGCCAGGCTGATTTCGATCAGGTTCAGCTGCTCATATCAAAACGTAAAGAGTCGTCACAGCAAACACACAGTGCTTCGCCATTACCGGGAAGGCTGGTCTTCTGTGCGGAATGCGGTTCGTCTTGCAGACGGAAAGCTCAAAAGAACCGTGTGAGTTGGTCATGCCGCAAACATGAACGGAGCAAAGCAGAATGTCCTTCAAAAAGAGTAGAGGAACAGGAACTGCTGGATCTGCTCCGGCGTTTCTATCACAAGATGCGAATGCATGGGGACAGCATCCTGAAACCCCTGCTCCTGCAGCTCACAGAACTGCAGGAAATAGAGCTTCGATCAAACCCCCAGATCGGAGAAATCGATTCTGAGATTGCAAGACTTGCAGAGCAGAACCATGTGCTAACCCGACTGAAAACCAAAGGGTTCATGGATACTGCTCTGTTTCTATCTGAACAGAATGGAATCAACAGCAGAGTCAGGGAACTCAAGCGGAAACGCAAAGACATCCTCAACGGGAGCAAACAGGAAGCTATCATTCACGAAACCGAAGAGATGCTGCAGTATCTCGAAAACGGTCCTGAATGGCTCCAGGACATAACCGTCGACGCATTGGATCACCTGATTGACAGGATACTCCTGGCCGCAGATAACCGAGTCCGAATCCGCATGAAAAACGGCCTTGAAGTCATAGAACAGCTGGAAGGAGGGCCGGCATAATGGCTTGGCAGAGAAGTATCCCCTTCGGGTACTGCATGGAGAAGGCGGTGATTCGCTGCAACACGCAGGAAGCCGATGCCGTCCGGCAAATATTCTCCTTATATCTGAAGGGACTGACACCGGGGCAGATCACTGAAATGATGAATGACTCAGGACTTCGCTACCGAAAGGAAGCAGAACAGTGGAACAAAAACATGATCTATCGGATCCTGAGCAATCATCGCTACACAGGTGATGCCACATATCCTCCAATCATCAGCGAGTCAGAGTTCCAGCTGGTACAGGAGCGGAAAGCGAAACAGTCCCTTTACTCCCCGTGCCCGCCATGGATTGCTGCAGTAAAGGGAAGGGCAATATGCAATGTCTGCGGGGAAACCGTTTCCAGGCAATCTGTAGGTCGCGGAAGGACCCAGTGGCAATGCCAGAACCCTTACTGCCAGAACACCGTTCGGTATAACAATCTGGACTTGGAACGGAGACTTGAACGATGTGTTCAGGCAATCGCAAAAGACCCGGAACTTCTTGCGTCCCGGAGCAGTGAGCAGCAGAAAACCACACCTCCTAACCTTCGAATGGAGAACGAGCTCACGGCAGCATTCAACAGACGTGACGGTAACTATGATTACCTGAAAACACTGATCTTCGCCATCGCTTCCGAGAAGTACCTGCTGCTTCCGGATAACACACTCGTCTTCCGGATCAAGGATTACATCCGCCAGATGGACGAAGGAGCAGATCAAACGAGCATTATCAAAAAGATCCTGGATGCCGTCGTTGCAGCAGTAGTAATTGGTGATCGGCACTCCATATCTCTACAACTGGTAAACGGATTGATCATAACAGATGAAGGTGATGTGAAATGAGCATGATGGATGCAGTAGCCAGAAAAGTCACGGTCATTCCTGTCTCACCGGAATATACACAGAAAGATATCCGCAAAAAGAGACTCCGGGTAGCTCCGTACTGCCGTGTATCCACAGATTCTGATGAGCAGCTCAACAGCTACGAGGCTCAAATCGAGTACTATACCTCCAAGATCGCTGAAAACCCCGAGTGGAGTATGGTCCGGCTCTACGCAGATGAAGGAATCACAGGAACATCCATGCGAAAAAGGAAGGAGTTCCTCAAGCTCATTGAAGACTGCGAAAAGGGCAAAATCGATATGGTGATCACCAAGTCTGTCACGCGATTTGCCCGGAATACGCTTGAAGGAATCCAGACGGTCCGGCAATTGAAACGAATGGGAATCGGCGTATTCTTCGAAAAGGAAAACACAAACACCTTGTATCTGGATAACGAGATGGTGCTTACATTCTTCTTCTCCCAGGCGCAGGCGGAAAGCGAATCCCTGAGTGGAAACGTGCGATGGGGACACAGGAAGAACTTCCAGGATGGCAAGGTCTATTATCAGTACAAGAGCTTTCTCGGATATCGCCGTGGACCGGACGGGCAGCCGGAAATCGATGAAGAAGAGGCAGCCATCGTTCGCAGGATATTCTCGGAGTTCCTGATGGGAAACAGCCTTAGGAAAATCTGCCACTCCCTGGAATCAGACGGTATTAAGACTGTCCGTGGCAGGGATACCTGGTCGGAGAGCACGCTTAAATCGATGCTCAGGAATGAAAAGTACATTGGCGATGCATTGCTTCAAAAGACCTACATCGCTGATCTCTTTACACATCAGAGCAAAAAGAACCGAGGGGAATTACCTCAGTACTACGTCCACGATTGCCACCCGGCCATCATCGATAGAACTACCTTTCAAAAGGTGCAGGAGGAATTGGCCAGAAGAGCCAGCCTGCACAAGCGCTCGACGAAAGCCAAAACCGAGCAAGGCAAGTACAGTTCTCAATATGCTCTGAGTGACCTGCTGATCTGCGGGGAGTGTGGCAGTTCTTATCGAAGGCATCTGTATATCATAAACAACGAGAGGGTCCGCGTATGGCGTTGTATCAACCGTCTTGAAAACGGAAAGCGTTACTGCAAGCACTCCCCGACTTTAAGAGAGGAGGATCTGCATAGAGCGCTCGTTAATGCGATGAACGATTCAACGCACCTTCCTTCCGTCAAAGAAACCTTGCGGGACAGTATCATTCGCACACTCGCCGGAAATGAACCATCCATGACTCCCCAAGCAGTGGAAAGCCAAATCCGAGCCATTCAGGAACGGCAGGTCGAGCTCTACAAACTGGCTGCCACCTCGGGGGCCGGCGAGGAATACGATGAGGAACTGGGGCATCTTCACAGTGAAAAAATCCGCCTTCTGGAACTGATGGATAAACTGACCGATAGCCGCAATGAAAACCAGGCTTTCGAAAACCGCCTAAGTGCAGTAGACACACTCCTTGACAGCAAGGATCGCGCCATCAGCGAGTATGATGACTGCTTCATCCGCAGCCTCATCAGCTTTATCACCGTCCAGGGCAAGGAAACCATCATAATTCACTACAAAGACGGTTCAAGCGTGATACAGACTATTACAAAGCCCTGCTGACAGACCCCGAAGGAACCTCCTGATCCAAGGGCTCAGGCTCTCCTGTTGCTGGATCGGATCTGATGAATTCAAGGATCTCATCCAAGGTTCGGCTGCTTTGCGCAATTGCAAGAAGAATCTCCTCTTTCCGTTCGTTATTGCGAGTTGCAATCAATTCTTCGAGTTCTCCTTGCAACTGCTCATAGCGTGCTCTTGCTTTTTCAGCCGCAGCCTTTACGCGATCGATTTTATCATCCAGGGTTAGTATCGCATACCGGGCCATGTCTATTCCTCCTTCTGCTAACCAGATAGCGCCTCAACAATACGGTCTCATAAACTAAGGATAGCTGCTCTCAGACATATACGCACTTGACTCCTCGAATGACTCCATATGGTACTGATCGTCCGGTTTTTCACCCGCACTACCATCGCTAAAGCCAAAACCGGCAGATTCTTCTTTAGTTTCTTCGTCTTCGTCGTCATACATATCTTTATACATCGTGCGTTCGCGGGCATACAGCTTATCCATCTGAAGCCGGTTTGCGCTCCCCTTCTTCCGTCCGTTGTATTCCAGAATAATCGCCTCGGCAAATCCAAGTGAACCGGGTCTGCGCTCCCTTGCTTGCCTGGTCAGTGCCTTAATTGAAACAGCGCCAACCTTATCCTTGAACACGTCGTCCTTAAGCGTATCCCCGTACACAACTACCAGCTTTGCAACAGCGTTCATGATATTGGCTGAAAATGAACTAATGTCCCCCTCCCATGCTCCGATACAAAGCCGAAGGACGCGGCTAAGGACATGATAACCGAATTTCTTGAAAATACTCTCCAAGGTTGAGACGGCAACAATATTCCCCGGAGCCCGCATACTGCTGATATGCAATCCGTAGGATTCCACCAGATCTCTAATCATGAGTTGATCATCGCTGCCGGCCTCCAAATTGGCCACGAATACCTCATAGGGAGACAGCGGTTTCACATACTTCATTTGGTTCGCAAAGATATCGGCCTCTGTCTCATAATTGAGATCGTCGTAGATCATGCACCAAACCGGAGTGTCTCTGGATCCGGAGACCAGAGCGACAAGCTCTACTGTGTGTTGACCATTGAATACGTAATTCACGCCATTCCGACGACTCACCTTGACCGGATTGACCTGGTGAATATCAAAATTCGCTGCTGCCCTATGGATGTGCTTTTGTGACAGATTCCGCTGGTAGTCCTGATTGGAGACCAGATTCTTTATGGGAATCAGTTCAAAATGGACTTTTGGTACATACTGACCGTAGTCTTCCATCGTCATTACTCCTCCCGGACGTTTTTCTCCAAGTCGCGGGCTATGTGAATGAGCTCTTCAAGTGCTGATGAGAGCCTTCTTTTCGCCTCTGGAGAAACCGTTTCAAGGTTTATCTGCCCGCTGGTTTTGTTCAGCGTTCCGGTCCATGCCGGAATGGTCAGCGAAAGTGCCGTAACCTCTGCATCCGGATCATATAACGGCATATCCTTGACAGACGGTGATGACACCCGTGCGTCCTCCTCAGTATTTGCTTCAATC
>JAEEGF011684337.1_pt1 | contig 36991 bp, 6 predicted proteins | sample 9134171 | NCBI WGS metagenome assembly JAEEGF01 (sample SAMN16246542, study PRJNA631951) | gut metagenome | biome: gut microbiome; feature: rumen; material: AP-attached | host: Bos | place: Iran: Karaj | collected 2018-10 | reverse complement strand
AGCCTCGCCAACGCAGCTGATGCCGTTGTTGGTGTAGGTAGGAACCACGCTGATGGTAGCCTCAACAGCCTCGTTGCCAGCGTTAAGGGCAGCGAAAGCAGTGATGTTGCCTTCACCAGCTTCGGCAAGACCGATCTCGGTGTTGTTGTTCGTCCAAGCGTAGGTCACTCCACCGTCAGTGGTGTTGTTAGCGAAGACGATCTCAGCGACTTCTTCACCGTTGCAGACCACGATAGGATCAACAGCGACCATGACAGGAGTCGGGTTCACCGTGATGGTGAACACCTTGGTGCTGCCGACGCAAGGATTACCATTGTGGATCAAGGTAGGAGTCACCGTGAGGTTGGCGACAACCACTTCATTGCCGGCGTTGATGGCTTCAAAGGCATCGATATTGCCTTCGCCTTCAGCGACAAGGCCGATGGTCACGTTATCGTTGGTCCAGTTATAGGTGATGGGGCCTTCTTCAGGATCGATGGTAGTGGTGAATTCGATGGCGGCAGTGAGGTCACCATTGCAAACCACTTGGTCTTCAGGCTGATCCATAACCACATCCTTAATCTCGAGTTGTCCATCTTCAGAAACGAACACCAAGCTGGTGGCGTCGGGAGTAGCACCAGAGACGCCGCTGATGGCCAGGGCATTGATGCTTTCCACGCGAGCGCACTGCACTTGGAAGGTGAAGATAGCGCCTTCGTTGCCTTCGTATTGAGCGAGGCCAGCATTGAAGACATTAACTCTGAGGACGTTGTTAGCGAGCACATTGCCGAAGATCTCCCAACCTTCACCAGCACGCTCGGTAAGAGCCAGCGAGCCAGGGACGAAGGTCAAGTTCTCACCAAGGGCGATGTCCATCTGGGTAGCGGCGACATAGTTGTCATTGGCCAGTTCGACCGCGACAGTGACGATGTCATCGAAATATCCATAATAGTCAGTGCCGATGGAGAGGGTGTTAACACCGGTCTGGATGTATTGTGCGCTGACGGTCACGTCATAGTCAGGCATGACAAACTCCCAAGGTTCCTCGGTGATCACTTCTTCTTCGCCGTTGTAGGCGACAGTGATGTTACCGACACTAAAGCCAGGATCCGGGGTGGGAAGCACCGTGACGGTTTCTTGCCAAGTACCGACTTCAGCCGGGTCAGTAGCAAGCTCGCCGTCCTTAGGATCCAACACTGTGATGTAGTGGTGGGTCGGGAGGACCGTGATGGTGAAGCTGATAGGCTCACCAACGCAGCTAACTTCTTCATTGGTATAGGTGGGGGTCACCGTGACAGTGGCGACGACAGTCTCAGAGACAAGCTCGTTGACAGCAGTGAAGGCGGGGATGTTGCCTTCGCCGCTGGCGGCGAGACCAATCTCAGCATTGTCGTTCTCCCAAGCGTAGGTCACTTCACCGTCTTCCAGAGGAGTCGTGAAGACAATCTCGTCGATGAGGTCGCCGTTGTGGACTTCGATGTTATCCACAGCATTCACGAAACCGGTAGGATTCACCGTGATGGTGAACTGGAGGGTGCTGCCGACGCAGGGGTTGCCATTATGCATCAAGGTGGGGGTCACCGTGAGGTTAGCCACGACAGCCTCGGTACCTTCGTTGATGGCGGTGAAGGCGGCGATGTCGCCGGTACCTTCAGCGGGCAGGCCGATGGTGGTGTTGTCGTTGGTCCAAGCGTAGGTGATTTCACCTTCGGTTTCAGCGATCTCGCTGGTGAAAGCGATAGCGGCGGTGGTAGCTTGGTTGCAGACCACTTGGCTTTCAGGCTGGTTCATCTCCACATCGAGGATCTGGAGCTGACCGTTGCTGATACCGACTTCCAGTTGCGTAGCGTCGGGGGTACCGACGATGAGGCCACTGATAGCCAACTCGTTGATGCTGACGACGCGGGCGCATCTCACTTGGAAGGTGAAGATGGTGCCTTCGTTGCCGACATAATAATCTTTCACGAGGTTGAAGGTCGTCACTTTAAGTCTGTTGCCAGGAAGCACGTTGCCAGTGACGGTCCAGCCGTTCGTGGATTGGTTTTCAGCGCGGTCGCTGAGAGCCAGTGAACCCTCAACGAAGGTCAGGTTCTCGCCAAGGTCGATGATCATCTCGGTACCGGCAACGTAGTTATCGTTGGTCAGGTCAACCGCGATGGTGACGACATCGTCGAAATAGCCATAATAATCCGTAGCGATGGAGATGAGGTTCTCACCAGTTTGTTCATAGACGGCATTGACGGTCACGTCATAGTCGGGCATGATGAACTCCCAGGGCTCGGAAGTGATGGTTGTGGAATAGTTGTTAGCTGTGTAAGTGATGCTTTGGACGCCGAAGCCCGGGTCAGGAGTGGGCAGCACGGTGATGGTGTTGCCATAGATTCCCTCGGCTTCAGGATCGGTAGCCAGAGTACCATTGACAGGATCAACCACAATGATGTTGTGGAGGCTGAGCAGGAAAGAGCCGCTCACGAGGACGTCTTCACCAGGCATGGTGAACACGTAAGGAGCGCCAGCCTCGACATCGATCTCGTTGCCGTTCCAGGTGAGGGTACCGAGACGGTAGCCCATTTCAGGAGTCACAACGACAGTGATTTCGTCATTCTCAGCAGCGAGAGCCGGACCACTGAAGGAACCGTTCTCGACCGTTGCGTAAGTGATGTTGTAAGTCTTGGGGGCATACTTGAAGAACATGCCGTACACCTGATATCCATTGTTGGGCCAGATCGCGGTGCAAGCAGCCGTGGTGGTGTTGATCTTCAGGAAGTTATTTCCTGCTGAAGAAGTCTGCCACCAGTAAAGGGTGCCGTTGTCACGATTGAAAGCCATGGACTGGGCATACTCGGTTCTGTAAGGAACCTTGCCAATACGCTCACTGTTCCAACTCACAGTACTGATCCGATACAAATCGGAAGTCGTGCTGCTGAAGGTGTTCAAGATAGCGTACATTTCACCGTCATTGTTGATGGCGAAGGCAACCCAGTTGTTACCGCCGGTCTGCATTTCGTTGACCGGGACAGTGGTACCATCTGCCATGTTGACGGAGTACACGACACCATAACGAAGACCATACATGGCCTTGGTCAAGGGGTCATAGGCCAACTCAGTCATCGGAGTCACTCCGGTGTTCAGCTCGGAGATCTCGTTTGTCTGAGGGTCAATCAAACAGAATCTACCATCTGATGTGTAAGCATAGATGTGATCTGTCGTCGAGTTGTATGCAACTACCTCGGCTGACACAAAGTCATAACCGCTGAATTGCATACCAGCCGGTGCAGGTTCCTGGAAAGACGCTGTGGGGTCGAACTTGACAAACTGACCGCTTACCAAGCCGTAGCCGTAGTTGGACTCGAGCGCCCTCTCACCACCTCCACTGAACTCTGTTCGTGCCATCATTGAAAATGGCAGTAAACAAAGAAGACTGATGATAAGAAAAACTCTTCTCATGACGTTAAATAGTTAGTTAATAATAAGTTAATTAAATGTGTGTATAGATTTCTTGCCTATAATAATACTATTTACAAAGATTTTAACTCGCAAATATAATAAAATATCACATTCAAACATTACAAAAACGAAAAAAAAAACGGCTCCTTTTTCGGGAGCCGTTTTTTTTAATTTCCGTTAAAGAACGGAACGCTTTTTTTATCTCACGACGACCACGTTCTTCACGGTGACACCGTTGACGGTGTTGATACGGAAGAGGTAGTTGCCGGCGGTCAGCATGCTGACGTTGACAACGGTCTCAGCGCTGTTGGCGTTAACAGTCATCACCTTCTGGCCCATCATGTTGAACACCTCGATAGAGGTCATCTCAGGACCAGCGACGGTGACTTGGGTGTTGGCAGGCACAGGATACACGCTGTACTTGTTCTCATCGAACGAAGCAACGCTCACAATGCCTTCGGTACCTCTCACGCGGCAGCCTTCCTTGGTTGCCATGACGATGCTGTTTAAGTTGGCATCACCCATGTCGAGGACGCTGTAGATACCAGCTTCCTGCTCACCACCAAGGTTATAAACCACGAGGATGTACTCACCGTTGGACCAGTTGCCCATGGTGCTGAAGCCAGCCACGTTGATGGAAGCAGGCTCGGCACTCAGTCTGAACTGATAACCAGCAAGAGCGACTTCGGAGTCAATGAAGAGTTGACCGTCCTTGATTTGATAGGTCACTTCAGTGTCACCACATTCAGCCTTCAGACCAAGGATCAAAGCGTTGATAGCCATAGCATCGCTGATGTCAACAACACCATCTTCGTTCATATCAGCCTGTGCGAAGTCGAACGGCTGAGGATCCTTGTCGAGGATGTAGTTGAAGACAGCCACGATGTCAACCACGTTGATGTAACCGTCAAGGTTGACATCACCGTGACCTTCAACCAGCTCGAACACACCACCAATGGTGATATCAGCGGCAGGCATCACAAACTGTTTGGTATTCAAGTCGATATCAACAATCTCATTGCTACCATCGATGGTATAGTGCAAAGCCACCAGGCTGTACATCGGTTCAGCGGTAACGCTAACAGTGATGAGTTCATCAGCTTCTGCGGTAGCAGGAGCGCTGAGGAAACCATGTTCAACCTCTTCAACAGTAATGTTGTAGGTAGGAACAACAGGAATCAGGTTGAAGTTGGCAACAATCTCAACGTCAGCGACAACGGTGTAAGGCATTTCGACCTCTTCGCCTTCGATGGTGAAGTTGACGAATTCATAGCCATCGTTAGCAGTAGCTTCGAGGGTAATCTCGGTGCCTTCCTCGTAGAGACCAGCACCCGTCACGGTACCAGCTTCAGCAGGATTGACAACCACGGTCACCATGTACTCAGGAATCACAGGGTTCAATTCGAAGTTGGCGACGATTTCAACGTCAGCAGTAACGGTGTAAGGCATTTCGACCTCTTCGCCTTCGATAGTGAAGTTGATGAATTCATAGCCATCGTTAGCAGTAGCTTCGAGGGTAATCTCGGTACCTTCCTCATAGAGACCAGCACCGGTCACGGTACCAGCTTCAGCAGGATTGACAACCACGGTCACCATGTACTCGGTCGGAGGAACGATGACAAGTTCGAAGTTGGCGACGATTTCGACATCAGCGGTAACGGTGTAAGGCATTTCAACCTCTTCGCCTTCGATGGTGAAGTTGATGAATTCATAGCCATCGTTAGCAGTAGCTTCGAGGGTAATCTCGGTGCCTTCCTCGTAGAGACCAGCACCAGTCACGGTACCAGCTTCAGCGGGATTGACAACCACGGTCACCATGTACTCAGGAGTCACAGGGATCAATTCGAAGTTGGCCATAATGACCACATCACCAACGACCGTGTAAGGAGAAGTGATCTCCTCACCGTTCACAGTGAAGTTAACGAATTGATAGCCATCTTCAGCTTCGTAAGCCAGCTCGATGACATCGCCATAGTGATAAACTTCAGGAGCATCGACGATCATAGCGGTACCGCCTTCAGTAGCTTCAACGGTCACATTGTATTCAATCTGAGCGAAGTTAGCGACATATTCGCCAGCGGTTTCAGCAGTGGCTTCGAAGGAGTATTCAGCTTCTTCACCCACGACCACCTCGCCGAAGGTCCAGTTCACAAAGTTATAACCCATGGCAGCGGTAGCGGTCAGGACAACCTCAGTGCCCTCGAGGACGGTGCCAGCACCGGCGACGGTACCACCTTCAGCCGGGTTAGCCACGGCGGTGATGGTGTACATCGGGATGACAGCCTCGGCAAAGTTGGCAACCAAGGTCAAGTCTTCAGCAACAGTGAAGGTATAAGCCAGAGCGGTGGAGACTTCCTCGCCATTGACAGTCCAGTTGAGGAAGTTGTAGCCATCGTTAGGAGTAGCCGTCACGGTAACCTCATCACCAAAGTGGTAAGGACCATCGGTGATGGTAGCTTCACCACCTTCACCAGCTTCCACAGCGATGTTGTACTCGATCATCTCGAAGTTGGCAACAAAGTCAGCGTCGCCAGCCACTTGGAAGGTGTACTCGGCCTCAGTGCTGACCACTTCTTCACCAAGCATCCAGTTGACAAATGCCCAGCCCTCGTTCGGGGTAGCGACAATGGTCAATTCAGCGCCAAGGTTGGTGTCTCCATCAAGGATATCGACATCACCACCTTCAACAGGATTAGCTTCAACACTGATCTCATAGAAGTGCATATCGAAGATAGCGGTGACTTCCATGTTGTCTTCGATGGTGAGGGTAAGGGTTTCACCTTCATATTCCTCTTCACCGACCAACCAATTGCTAAAGTCATAACCTTCAGCAGGAGCAACCGTCAGGGTAACCACATCACCGAAGTGATAAGGACCATCGAGGCTCACGCTGACTTCACCACCCTCAACGGGTTCGACATTGACGACAAGCGTGTATTCCAGCTGAGCGAAGTTAGCCACAATCTCGACATCACCGTTCACGGTGTAAGGCATCGTGACTTCCTCGCCGTTCACCGTAAAGTTGACGAATTCATAACCAGCGTTAGGAGTAGCAATCACATTGATCTCAGCGCCATAGTAGTAAGGAGCTTCCTCAACGATCTCAGCGGTACCAGCAGCTTCGTCGGCAACAACGGTCACGTTGTACTCAATTTGGTTGAAGTTGGCAACAATCTCAACATTGGCATTCACGACGATAGGCATTTCGACCTCTTCGCCGTTCATGGTGAAGTTAACAAATTCATAACCTTCGTTGGCAGTGGCAACCAAAGTAACTTCGGTACCTTCTGTATAGAGGCCAGCGCCTTCAACAGTACCAGCACCTTCTGGATTCACAGTCACAGAAACCATGAACTCATCCGGAGGCAACAGCTCGAAGAAAGCAACCACCTGAACGTTTTCGGTGATGGTGAATTCGTAAGGATTGGTTTCGATATTATCTTGACCTTCAATGCTGAAGTATGAGAATTGATAACCTTCGGCAGGCGTAGCGGTCAAAGTAACCGTTTCACCATAGTTGTAAACGCCAGCACCAGCAACGGTACCTGACTCAGCAGGATTCACTTCAGCGGTCACTTCGAAGGTCAGAGCCTGGAAGTTGGCCACAATCTCAACATTACCAGTCACAGTCAAAGGCATTTCAACCTCTTCCCCGTTCACGGTGAAGTTGACAAACTCATAGCCTTCATTAGCGGTAGCATTCACATTGACTGCTTCGAAAAGATGGAAAGGACCTTCCTCAACGAGTTCAGCAGTACCAGCGGCCTCATCAGAGACAGAGACAGTGACTTCGTATTCGTATTGAACAAAGTTAGCAACAATCTCGACAGCCTCAGTCACGGTGTAAGGAAGTTCAATCACTTCACCATTAACCGTCCAGTTCACAAAATAATAGCCAGGATTATAGAGTTCGTAGGTGGGAGTGATTTGCTGGCCATAAGTGTAAGTGTCAGAACCGTTCACAGTAGCAACGTATGAAGGATTGCCAACCACGGTCACGTCGAAGCTCTGAAGCTGGAAATTGGCCACGATCTCGACATTTCCGTTCACAGCGTAAGGCATCTCGATAGGCTCACCATTCACCGTGAAGTTAACAAACTCATAGCCTTCAGCGGGGGTGGCGGCCAAAGTCACCATCGTTCCAGCTTCGTACTCATCTTGTTCAGGAGCAATCACGACGGTACCAGCATCAGCAGGCTCAACAGTCAACTCAACCGTATAAGTCTCAGGTTGAGGTTCATCGCCGGGGACACCCAAACGATAGAGGCAAAGACCTTCAGCGGAAGCCTCAGCAAAGCAAGCGAACAACTCTTCATCCGGCTCAAACTGAACAGTGCTGTATGGGTTATCACCAATAGCGGTAATGTTGGCATTGCCACCATCAATAGCCACTGACCAGTAGGCATTCAGCTCGGGAACGCTGCTCGTGATGTTCAGAGTCGGCCACAAATCAAACTCATTGTAGTCAAGTTCATCATCAGGATCCACTTCTGGAGTGCGAAGATAGCCAGAATTTGCAAACAACGCAACTGCATTATTTGAGTTAGCAACAGCATCTTTGTAGATAACGAACTTCTGAGGGGCTTTCTTATACCAGTTTGCAGCACTTGTTGGCTCAGAAAAAGTGATGGTATTGCCATCTTTTTCAACATCATACACGCCACCAACGCTACCTCTTTCACGGCTCATGATGTAATCAGAATCCGCGCTGCCCATGACGACAACGTCACCGCTCTTCAGATCAGAAGCATTGACTTTCGTCCAAGCCAGCTCATCCTCGTTGGTGAAGAAAGAGACCACGAACGGGTTGGAGGTTGAACCCAGCACCCAGTTGGTGGAGTACATGATTTCTACTGGAGTCATATACTCCAGTTCAGTGTCCGTTGAATGATCATAAAGCTTGAACGTCAACCGGTTGTGACGGTTTGCGTTAGCGGGAGTTGCAAAACCGTTCAAGGTCATGAAGTACAAGTAACGTCCAGAGCTCTGAACGATAGGAAGTTCACCTTCCGACATCAGGGTCTCACCAATGAAGGCAGCCATCTCGATGTTGGAATTGGAAAGTTCAACACCGTCCACATTGATAACCATCGTAGCGGTCATGTTCAATGCATCCCATGTACCGGGGTGATTGGGCAATGTCCAATGCTTTGGTGTTTGCGCTACTGCTGCGCCTACGCTGAATAGAAGCAGCATAAAAACGAATAAAAATCTGTTTTTCATAGCATTACAAATTTAGTTAATAATAATGTTAATTTAGTATTTCGTTTCTTTCATTTCACTTCAGTATATAAAAAACGCAAGTTATCAACAAAAACATTTGACCGCAAATATAATGAATATTCATTTTCAAAACACAATTAATAAAAAAAAAAACGGCTCCGAAAAATCGGAGCCGTTTTTTCATCATTTCCGTTGTCACGGAAAGCATCGATTATCTTGCGATGATGACGCTCTTCGTGGTGACACCGTTGGCGGTGTTGATACGGAACAGGTAGCTACCTGCGCTCAGCGTGCTGACGTTGACAACCGTCTCATCAGCGTAAGCGCTGACGGTCATCACCTTCTGACCCATCATGTTATACACATCGATGGTGGTGATTTCAGGACCGGCAACCGTGATATGGTTGTTGGCGGGAACCGGGAACACGCTGTAGGCGGCCTCGTCGAACGAAGCGACGCTCACAATGCCTTCCACTCCCCTCACCTTGCAGCCTTCTCTGGTCGCCAGGACGATCTCGTTCAGTTCAGCATCGCCCATCTCGAGCACGCTGTACAGTCCGGCTTCTTTCTCACCGTTCAGGTTGAACACCAGCACGATGTACTCGCCGTTGTTCCACTTGCCCATCGTGGTGAAGCCAGGCATGTCGATCGAGGCGGGCTCGCTGGTCAGCGAGAACTGGTAGCCCGCGAGGGCCACGCCAGACTCGATGTAGAGCTTGCCGTTCTCAATCTGGTACACGACCTCGAGGTCGTCGCAGTCACCCTTCAGTCCGAGGATCAGCGCGTTGATGGCCATCACGTCGCTCACGTCGATGGTGCCGTCCTCGTTCATGTCGGCCTGTTCGAAGTCGAACGGCATGACATCGTCTCCGAGGATGTAGTTCACTGTGGCAAGGACGTCGAGGATGTTCACGTCGCCGTCAAGGTTCACATCACCCACGCCTTCGAGCAGCATCAGCTCGGCGCCGATGGTCACGTCGGCCTCCGGCATCACGAACTGCATGCTCACCAGGTCGATGGCAGTGGTGTTCTCAGGATCGTCAGTGTAGTAGTACAGGCTCGTCACACGGTACATGGGATCGAGGAGCACTTCAACCGTGATGAGCTCACCGGCGATGGCGCTGGTGGGATCAGCAACGATCTCGGCGTGTTCGATCTCTTCCACATACACGTTGTAAACTGTCGGCAGCAACTCGAAGTTGGCCACCAGCGTGTGGTCGGCGTCAACCGTCAGCGTGTAGGCCTCGGTCTCGGCGACAACAGCGCCGTTCTCAGTCCAGTTCACGAAGGCGTAGCCCTCGGCGGCGGTGGCCGTCAGCGTGACCTCGGTGCCCTCGGCGTATTCGCCGGCGCCCTCGATCTCGCCACCCTCGACCGGGTTGGCGGTGGCCACAATCTCGTAGTACTGCGTCACAGGGATCAGCTGGAAGTGGGCCATGATGTTGACATTGGCGGTCACCTCGAAGCTGTAGCTCGGAGCGGTGCTCATCTCGATGCCGTTCTTCGTCCAGTTCACGAACTCGTAACCGGCGTTGGCGGTGGCGACCAGCGTGGCCGTCTCGCCTTCCACGTAGGTGCCTGCGCCTTCAACGGTGCCTGCGCCCACAGGAGTGATGCCCACCGTCACCTCGAAGGTGATCGGCTCGAAGTGTGCCACCAGCGTCCTGTTGGCCGTGGCCTCAAACACGTACTCGGCATCGGTGGAGACCTCAACGTCGTCCTCCGTCCAGTTCACGAAGTAGTAGTGCAGTGCCGGGGTGGCGGTCAAGGTGACCATCGTGCCCTCGGCATAGCTGTCGGAGCCTTCGACACTGCCGCCAATAGCGGGATCGGCGGTGGCGACGATGTCGTACATCGTCACCTCGAAGTTGGCCACGTAGGTGGCCTCGCCCGTGACCTCGACATCCATCTCGGCGTCGGTCGAAACCACAGCGCCGTTCAGCGTCCAGTTCACGAAGTGGTAGCCGTAGTTGGCCTCGGCGGTCAGGTGGGCCACTGCGAAGTGGTCATAGTCACCCTCGCCCGTCACAACGCCGTAGGCGTCGTCGTTGGCCATCACGGTGATGTGGTAGTTGTTCAGTGCGAAGTGAGCAACAAAGGCGGCGTTGCCGGTCACCGTGAAGCTGTATTCAGCCTCGGCGCTGACCTCCTCGCCGTCGAGCGTCCAATTAATAAAGGTGTAACCCTCGTTGGCCTCAGCAATCAGCGTGCACTCGTCGCCATGGTCATAGCCGGCAGCGCCGGTGACATTGCCGCCCTCGATAGGATCGGCCTGGGCGGTGACAACGTAGTTGTTGATCGTGAAGTTGGCGACAAGATGGCGTTCGCCGGTGACCGTGAAGCTGTATTCAGCCTCGGTGGACACCTGGGCACCGTCCTCGGTCCAGTTGACGAAGGTGTAACCCAAAGTGGCGGTAGCCGTCAGCGTGGCGGTCTCGAAGTGGTTGTAGGTCTGGGCGCCTTCCACGGTACCACCCTCGGCCGGGTTGGCCTCGGCGGTGATCTCGTAGCTGTTCAGCGAGAAGTTGGCTTGCAGCGCGACATCCTCAGTGACGATGAAGCTGTATTCAGCAAGGTTGCTGACCTCTTCGCCGTCCACGGTCCAGTTCACGAAGGTGTAGCCCTCAGCAGCGATGGCATTGACGGTAGCCTCGGTGTTGTACTCGTAGCTGCCCTCGCCTTCCACGGTGCCGCCCTCAGCCGGGACAGCGACCACGGTGACATCGTAGCTGTTGATGGCGAAGTGAGCCACCACCTCGGTGTCATTAGTGACGGTGAAGGTGTATTCAGCGTCGGTGCTGACCTCAGTGCCTTCGATAGTCCAGTTGATGAAGGTATAGCCATAGTTAGCCTCAGCGGTGACAGTGGCCTCAGTGTTATAGTCATAGACATTAGCGCCCGTGACGTTGCCGCCCTCAGCGGGATCGGCGGTCACAGTGACCTGGTAGCCGTTGATGGTGAAGTTGGCAACCACCTCGGTGTCCTCTGTGACAGTGAACGTGTAGGTGGTCTCAGTGCCTTCAACAGCCTCGCCGTTGACCGTCCAGCCCGTGAAGGTGTAGCCCTCATTGACAGTGGCGGTGACGGTAGCCTCGGTATTGTACTCGTAGGTGTCAGCGCCGGTGACCTCGCCACCCTCAGCCGGGTTGGCGGTCACGTTGACCTCGTAGGTATTGACGGTGAAGTTGGCAACCACCTCGGTGTCACCAGTGACAGTGAACGTGTAGGTGGTTTCAGTGCCTTCCACAGCCTCGCCATTTACGGTCCAGCCAGTGAAGGTGTAGCCGTAGTTCGGGGTGACGGTGACAGTAGCTTCAGTATCGTAGTCATAGACAGCGGCACCAGTGACTTCGCCGGCCTCGGTCGGGTTGGCGGTCACAGTGACCAGGTAGCCATTGATGGTGAAGTTGGCAACCACCTCAGTGTCGCCGGTGACGGTGAAGGTGTAGGTGGTCTCAGTGCCTTCCACAGCCTCGCCGTTGACAGTCCAGCCTGCGAAGGTGTAGCCTTCGTTAGCGGTGGCGGTGACGGTGGCCTCGGTGTTATACTCGTAGGTGTCAGTGCCGGTGACCACGCCGCCCTCAGCCGGGTTAGCGGTCACAGTGACCTCGTAGTTGTTGATGGTGAAGTTGGCAACCACCTCGGTGTCGCCGGTGACGGTGAACGTGTAGGTGGTCTCAGTGCCTTCGACAGCCTCGCCGTTGACCGTCCAGCCAGCGAACGTGTAACCGTAGTTGGCAGTAGCGGTAACAGTGGCCTCAGTGTTGTACTCGTAAGTGTCAGCGCCGGTGACCTCGCCAGCTTCAGCCGGGTTGGCGGTCACGTTGACAGTGTAGCTGTTGATGGTGAACAGGGCCACGATCTCGGTGTCACCCGTGACGTTGAAGTTATAGGTGGGTTCAACGCCCTCGACAGCCTCGCCGTTGACCGTCCAGCCTGCGAAGGTGTAGCCCTCGTTGGCGGTGGCGGTGATGACAGCAGGTGTGTTGTATTCATAGACACCCTGGCCTTCGACAGTACCGCCCTCAGCCGGGCTGGCGGTCACAGTGACCGTGTAGCTGTCGATGCCGAAGGTAGCGGTAACCTCGACATTGTCGGTAATCACGATGGTCTTGGTGTCGCCCTCGACGGTCTCGCCGTCAACCGTCCAGCTCACCAGGTGGTAACCCGTGGCGGGAACAGCGGTCAGGACAACTTCGTCGCCATAGTGATAGGAGTCTTGAGCAGGATTGGCTTCAACAGTACCCTCGCCTTCGGTGACATTGACATCAACAGTGTATTCAATGGCGGTGAAGTTAGCCCTCACAGACACATTGTTCGTACCCATCTCGAAAGTGCAGGGGTTATTGTAGAAGGTCATGCCACCCATCTGCCATGACGTGAAGGTATAGCCTTCGTTAGCCGTAGCTTCGAGCGTGACGACAGCACCTTCATCATAATAGCCAGCACCCGTGACGGTACCACCGTCAGCAGGATTGAGGTTTACGACCACCTGATGCTGGATGGCTTCGAAGTGAGCAATCAACATCACATCCTCAGTGACCGTGAAGGTGTAGTGCTCTGAAGTAGAGACTTCCCAACCTTTCTTCGTCCAGTTGACAAAACGTTTGCCTTCGCCGGGATAAGCGGTAAGGTTAGCGGTAGCACCTTCGGCATAATCACCAGCGCCGGTGACAGTACCGTAAGGTTCAAGCGTGCTCTCGTCCACAGGGACCACATTCACTCTGACACTATACATCACGCCAGGAATCTCACCATTTTCCACAAAGTAAGCAACGGCTTTGACATCTGCAGTGATATTATGAATGCTTAAGGGGTTGGTGGTAATAGGATTATCGACATTGCCGTCAATGACCCAATGATCGAAGTCATAGCCCGGGTTAGCGATAGCCTCAAGGTCAACATCATCGCCTTCGTCGTATTTGCCACCACCGGTCACGACACCAGCGACAGCAGGTTCACTGCTGGTGGTAACAGTGAGGTAAGGAGCTTCACTTTCCTTGAAGTTGACTTTGACAGTCAGGGAAGAATGAATCTTAAAGGTGTAAGGATTCTCATAGACCAGCTCTTTGCTGTTGAGGATCTCGAAGGATTCGAACTCATAGCCTTCAGCAGGAGTAGCGGTCAAGGTGACGTCATCACCATCATGGTAAGGACCAGCAGGTTCAACGGTCACATCGCCACCGCCTTGGATGTTGAATTCGATATCGAGAACCAGCAGTTGTTCGAACATGGCGACCAGCTCGGTGTTGTGGTCGATAGCGAAGCCATATTGTGAGGAGGTGCTCAGCAGCTCGCCATTTTCATACCAGCCAGCGAATTCCCAACCCTCGTTAGGTTGAGCAATCACGGTCACGTTCGTACCTTCTTCGTAGGATTCTTGAGCTTCGGGGAAGACATTGGCGACACCACCCTCTTCAGCAGTCACAGTCAGGGTGTAAGTCGGAACAGGAATCAATTCAAAGATAGCATCGAGGGTGATATTTCCTTCCACAGTGAAGGTATAAGGGTTATCGCTGATGACATCTTGGTTGGCCATCCACTGGACAAACTGATAACCTTCAGCGGGGAAGGCCTCAACGGTGACTTGGTCACCAGCATGATACACTTCAGCCATACCCTCGGTGATTTCAGCGGTACCCATGGTCTCATCGTAGTTCACGATGACTTGGTACTCAGGAATCACTTCGGTGAACACAGCGACCAGCTCGGTGTTGTGGTCGATGGCGAAGCCATATTGTGAGGAAGCGCTCAGCAGCTCGCCATTCTCATACCAGCCAGCGAACTCCCAACCCTCGTTAGGTTGAGCAATCACGGTCACGTTCGTGCCTTCTTCGTAGGTCTCTTGAGCCTCGGGGAAGATATTGGCGACACCGCCCTCAGCGGGATCAACGCTCAGCGTCAAGGTATAAGTCTCAGCAGGAATCAGCTCGAAGGTAGCAATCAAAGTGATGGTTTCGGTCACCGTGAAAGTGTAAGGATTCTCGGTGATGATTTCCTGGTTAGCCATCCACTCGACAAACTGATAACCTTCAGCGGGGAAGGCCTCGACGGTGACTTGGTCACCATAATGATAAGGAGCCTCGCCTTCGGTGACTTCAGCAGTACCCATGGTCTGGTCGAAGTTCACGATGACTTGGTATTCAATCTTGCTGTAGTTGGCAACCACGGTCACATCGCCTTCGGGAGTGAAGACGTAGGTCTGATTGGTTTCCACTTCCTCGCCATTCACAGTCCAGTTCACGAACTCATATCCGTTGTTGACAGAGGCAACCAAGGTAGCCTGTTGGCCATCGAGGATGCTGCCAGCGCCTTCGACGGTACCAGCCTCAGCGGGATTCACCTCAACAGTCACGGTGTGGTAAACTGCTGACTCCTCGTCGAAGTGAGCCACGATGTTCACATCACTCGTAATCGTGTAAGGCATGGTGACGCTTTGGCCGTCCACGGTGAAGTTGACGAACTGATAGCCTTCGTTGGCAGTAGCAACGACGTTGATTTCATCGCCGTAGTGGTATTCCATGTCCTCGAATTCAACGGTACCACCCTCAGCAGGATCAGCGGTCACGGTGACCGTGTACACATGCTGGATGAAGTAAGCCATGATTTCCATGTCGCCAGTGATTTCGACAGAGATCTGAGCGGTCTCACCAGCATCCTCGCCATTGACGGTCCAGTGGTCGAAGTCCCAGCCATCGGCAGGTTCTGCCACCACATCAACGGAAGAGCCAAGGTAATACGGAGCCTGGCTCAGGATAGTGACTTGACCAGCATCACCAGGTTCAACCGAGGTGTAGATTTCGTAAGCATGTTGTTCAAAGTTGGCAACAAACTCAGCGTCGCCGGTGACCTCGAAGGTGTAGTTGTTTTCAGTGCTGACTACCTGGCCGTTGAGAGTCCAGTTGGCGAAGTCCCAACCGATATTCTCATCAGCCCAGATGGTCATCTCGGCGCCGAGGGTAGCCTCGCCTTCTTCAATGCCGACCTCACCACCTTCGGTGGGATTAGCCACCACAGTGATTTCATACAACTGCGGGAGGAAGTAAGCCATGATTTCCATGTCACCAGTGATCTCGAGGGAGAGCTGAGCCACCTCGCCAGCATCCTCGCCATTGACGGTCCAGTGGTCGAACACCCAGCCTTCAGCGGGTTCAGGCCAAGCATTGACGAAAGAGCCAAGGTAAGCATCCTGCATATCGATATGGACTTGACCGGCATCACCAGGTTCAACCGAGGTGGTAATCTCATACGGATGTTGTTCGAAGTTAGCAACATACTCGGCGTTGCCAGTAACCTCGAAGGTATAGTTGTTTTCAGTGCTGACCTCTTGGCCGTTGAGGGTCCAGCCGATGAAGTCCCAACCGTTATTCTCATCAGCCCAAATGGTCATCTCTGAACCGAGGGAAGCCTCGCCTTCTTCAATGCCGACCTCACCACCTTCGGTGGGATTAGCCACCACAGTGATTTCATAGGACTGCTGCACGAAGTAAGCCACGATTTCCATGTCGCCAGTGATCTCAACCGACAATTGAGCCACATTACCAGCATCTTCGCCATTGATGGTCCAGTGGTCGAACGTCCAGCCTTCAGCGGGTTCAGGCCAAGCATTGACGAAAGAGCCAAGGTAAGCATCCTGCATGTCGATAACGACTTGCCCGGCGTCACCAGGTTCAACCGAGGTGGTAATGTTATAAATATGTTGCTCGAAATGGGCAATTGCATTCACATCAACAGTTCCCTCGAAGGAATACGGGTTATCGGTGATTTGGTCGTTACCAATCGTCCAGTACACGAAGTCATATCCAGGATTGGGCTCGGCTGAAATCTCAACAGGAGAATTTATTGGATAATCACCTGCTCCAGAGACGGTGCCGCCCTCTTCAGGATTCGCGCTGACATTGACGGTAATGTTGAAGACTTGCGGGATTTCGAATCCGGCAACGATATTAACATCTTCATTCATGACCACCGTATAGGAGCTCTCCTCACTCACCAACTGGTTGTTGATATACCAGCCAATGAAGGTCCAGCCCTCTTCAGGAGTAGCTGTCAGCTCGACCTGAGTGCCAGCAGGATAGCTGTCAAGTTCAGGATCAACAGCCACAGAACCACTATTTTCAGGATCGACGTTCACGGTCAAGGAATAGCCTTGAGGTTCGGGACCGCCAATCAAGCTCAGACGATAGATGTCCACCATTTCCTGTGAAGGATCGGTGTACCAAGCAAACGCTTCTTCATCAGGGTTATATTGAAGCGTGTTGTAAGGATTGTCACTCAAAGTGGTGATGACAGAAGCGCCATCGCCATCAGGGGAAACGGTCCAGTAAGCTGACAATTCAGGCTGCTTGTTCGATTTGACCAAGCTGGGCCACATATCGAGGTCATTGTACTCAAGCTCATCAGCAGGATCAACTTCAGGAGAGTAAACATAACCTGAATTAGCGAAAAATGCAAATGCATTATTATTATTAGCGATACTGTCACGATAGATAAAGAGTTTCTGAGGAGCCTTCTTGTACCAGTTGGCAGCTGTTGTAGGCTCAGTGAACTCGATGGTGTTGTCGAGTCTTTCATCGATATCATACACACCACCCAAAGAACCTCTCTCACGGTCGAGGATATAGTCGGAATCAGAACCATCATGGGTCGTGATCACCACCACATCACCGCTCTTAAGGTCAGAGGCACTAGCCTTTCTCCATTCCGTCTCGTACTCACCGGAGAAGAAAGAAACGACCATAGGATAGGTCACAGAACCCAAGTCCCAGTTCGTCGAATAAATGACTTCCAACGGGCAGGTGTATTCCAACTCTGTGTCGGTGGAATGGTCATAAAGTTTGAAAGTCAACCGATTGTGACGGTTGCCGTTGGCAGGAGTTGCAAAGCCATTCAAGGTCATGTAATAGATATACCGACCTGTGGCCGCATACATGATAGGCCTTTCACCATCCGACATCAAAGTCGAGCCGATGAAAGCGGCCATTTCAATGTTGGGGTCGGATAACTCAACCCCGTCCACCTGAACAACCATTTTAGCAGTCATGTTCAACGCATCCCATGTGCCAGGATGGTTGGGTAATTGCCAATGCTTGTCAGATGTCTGCCCTACTGCTGCGCCCATACTGAACAACAACAGCATGAAAACGAATAAAAATCTGTTTTTCATAGCATTAAGAATTAGTTAATAATTTGTGAATAATGAATTTTTCCTTAATTAATATGACGGCAAATATAAGAAAAAAAACGAATGGCAAATAAAACATTAAAAAAAATATAATTTGAAAGCAAATAAATAGTAATTACTACTATATTAAAATATTATACACAATATGAATACTAAATAATTAAAAATATAGATGATAGAAAATGAAAATATTATAATAATAAATAGAATTATAATTATAATTCTAATAATTATACGTTTTAAAAAGATAATTCTAATATTTTAGCTTAAAGAATTATACCTAATATAAAATTTTTCAATAACAAAAATAAAAAAAACCATCGAATTACTCCGATGGTTTTTTTGTAAAAACTATGATTCTACAAATCTATCATTCCCTCACGACCATGCGATTCATTTGTTGGCCGTTGGTCATTCTGACGGAGATAGTATAGACTCCAGCGCTGAAGCTGCTGAGGTTAAGCTCAACTTGATCAGCGTTGTCAACCACTTCGTTAAGGAGGAGCTGACCCATAGCGTTATACACCTTCACCGTCTCGATGGCTTGACCTTGAATCATGACTTTGCCATTGGTCGGGTTCGGGTATAGACTGATTTCACCGTACTCATTAACGCCCGTGTTGCGGAAGTGCAAGGTCATCGGGTGTTTCACGGAGCCATGGATGTCATCAGCGCGATAAATAATCTGTTCATCCGCGAAGCCTGCAAATTCCACGTTATTTTCGACATCATAGAGTCGGAAACTAACTACTTCATCTTGAACACCGGTGACCGTCAAGAAGGCAACCAATTGGCCATTCGCTATTTGCAAACGGGCAGCGCCACGGCATTCACCGTTGACAAAAGCGCCAATCTCGTGGCTACCCTCCGACATCACAAACTGGCTAGCGTCGAGGGTCACCATCATGGTCAAGTTGGTCGGGAATTGATAAGGATTAGCGTTCCAGTAGGTCTCCACGGGAAGGTTACCAACGGTACCCTTTGCGGCAGCAGGATAGGTGAACGTGAGAGCCTCTAGGCCACTATTCATATAGATATAACCCGCACCAGGGGTAAGGGTGGCTAGCGTACCACTCCAGGCGCCACCACTATAGGAGGCAAATCCTTTTTGACCCTTGATCATGTCGTCTTCAGCAGGGTTGAGACCAGCAATGGCATCATCCAGGTTCATCTCAGCATTGGAGATGAAGCTGATCCAGTTCCAACCAGGATCCAAGGTGATGGGGTGAGCAGTGGGATCAGCCAGCGGAGCGGTCATCGAGAAGGTAACGCCAGAAGAAGAGATCAGGTACATCTTTTCATTGAACAAGGTTGTCAAAGCGCCTGTCCAGACATTCTCCTCTAAGCTCACAAAGCCATCGCTCTGCGACTTGATAGTAGCCTCGGTGCTGGTTGCAGCGATGCTATTCTTGATGAATTCGAGTGCATCGTCAGAATACTCGATGTAGGCGGAGAACCATCCCCAACCATCCGGGAGCGTCACCTCTTGGGTCTCATCCGTATCTGTCTTTTCAATGAAATGCACATAGACAGTGGCGTTTTCAGTGATTACGAAAGTAATAGAAGCTTCCTCATAACGAGTGCTGCCTATGACCATGTAATCAAAGGCATAACCAGAAGCAGCGACCGCATGGATATGGAGTTCATCACCATAATGATACGGAGCCTCCTCATCAACTACCAGGCTGCCACCCACTTCAGGCGAAATAGTCCATGACAGCGAGCACTCAACAGGTTGGAAGGTTGCAGTGACGGTGACATCACTTGCTGGCATCACAAAGCTATAGCCTTCAAGTTCCACCGGCTGGTTATCGGCATCCACAGCCACGACACTGGCGATTTCATAATGAGCCTCTGGAGTCACATTCAAAGTAACAGTTGAACCAGGCAAATAATGATCAGGTTCGGCAGTAACAGTGCCACCTTCGCCATCGACCGCACAAGTCACGTTGTAATAACGTTCAAGGTCAGCATCCATGCGAGGATAGAGGCAATTCACAATCATGTTGTTGACAGTACGTTTGCCAACAAAACCCGTGATACTATAATAGGTGTTCTGGTTTAAGGGTTGGGTAAGGTTTTCAAACAGGTCATACACATAGAAGGTGCTGGAGCCTTGTTTCACAGAATACAGTGCGCCCTCTTTTGAACCCAACTGCTCAAGGACTTGGACATCGTTCATGGTCACCAGTTGGGCATCAAGATTCTTCATGTCGAAGACGATGGTATTGGCGACGGGCTCAACGGGAGTATCATAAATGGCTTGTCCAGGATCCTGGACGATGGCCATCTTCTGTTGGCCTTGATCAACGACCATGCGTCCGATGAGACCGTTGAGGAGCATATCCCCATTGGTATAGGTATGGGTAATGACGTTGTCATAATCCTGAATCATCATACCTTGGTTATCAAAGACATAAAGATAAGGAACGTCATGACAGGTCACCTTGACAGATCCCATGATCTTCACCACTTCAGTGCTGGTTTCAGTGAATAACGTCTTAAACTCAGTAATATCCTCAATACGGCGGATAAAGTCGAAGAAATGGCTAACAATGTCGCTGGGGTTACCTTCCCCATCAATAGCGACCGCCTTGACGGTGCAATCGTCCGTAATCTCAATGGGGCCTTCATACACAGGCGAAGAGGCCGTAGGATCGGAATCATCGAGTGTGTAGTGGATAGTCACATCGGCACTGGAGTGCGTCAGCACGACCGAGTAAGAGTCATCGAAGATGATTCCTTCCGGAAGCTGTTCGAAGGTAGGAGCCTCAACAACGGACTGGCAAGCAGGATCGCTGGTATAGATATTTGAGGGCTTCATGAACAGGTGAAGCTGGCCAAGATAAGTACTGACAGTATGGAAATACCAAGAGGAATTAAATTGACCATTATAGTTCAAGTCAAGATAACGAACGGATTTATCGTCCGATTTGGCCACAGGAGTGGGGAAACAAGCCATGAGACCGAAAGTGGCGTTGTTGGAGAGTTCCCAACCGACCACCGGGTCAGTAGTAGTGACCTCGATGGCGGCACCACCATCGCGATTGGCTTTCAAATAATAGGTGACATCATCCTCGGTATAGGTAATGGAGTATTGGGTGCTGTTAATCTTGGTGAGTGTCCACAAATGAGCGGCAGCGGCAGGAACGCCTTGCGCATTGATAGTTGTGACGGTAGCCTTAGGAGTCACTTTGGCACCCTCACGAGGCAGATAATAATACTTCGGGGAGCTCGTGCTACTGGAAGCATACTTAGTGGTGATAACATAGTCACCTTCCACCAGTTGCGAGGGGGTGGTGACATCAGTCCAGGCAGCACCGCCTTGAGCATACACCGCATAGAGGTTGCGATCACCATTCGGATAATAAACACTGCCAGCCACATAGAGGGTCGGAGGAATCAAGGTCTCAGAGACGGTAGTCTCAGCCCAACCCGCAAAGGAATAACCCTCAGCGGCACAAGCTGCTGTAGGAACAGCCTCGGGAAGCACCACACCCGAGTGCCATGCGGTCTCCGTGAGCATTTCAGTATCGCAAGTGCCAGAGTTGCACACGAAGGTGACATTATAGAACACATCCACGGCAAACACAGCCACGACCGTGATGTCTTGGCCAGGCATCTCAAACTGCATGGTCTCCATATCAATCGCTGTAGTCTGGGAAGGATTGGCACCGTAATAATAGAGGTTATCCAGATGATAGCCTTCCACGGGTTCCACGGAGACACCGACCATAGAGTGTTCGGCAGCGTGAGTATGGTCAACCGTCATCGTGCCTTCACCGATGGCATTGGAAGCAATATTATAATAGTTGCGGATGTCGTTGTTGGTACGTGGATAGATGCGATACTCGTCGTTATTCACGCCGAGGATGCCTATCACATCGTAGATATGGCTGTCGGATACCGCACAGGTGACACCACCGAATTGGTCGATGGCGGCAATGGTATTCCCTTCTTGATCCAGCGTTCCATTAGAGAAGTCAGTAGCTGAGGCAGCAAATTGCACACCTTCTAACAGGACAAGCTGAGCGTCATAGCTGTAATAATCACTGTTGATAGCTTCAACCGTAACCACATTGGGGGCAACAGGTGTGTTCCCGCCAGTCTTTACCACAGGGCTCCATAACGTCATCATAGGCTGTCCATTCTCTTCATTGTAAACACCCTGCACAGGGCCAACCTCATCACCATCAACCAAATCGTCGATGACAAAGAAATAGTCATTGAACAGAAGGAGGCCACCCGTCTCGTCACATACATAGATATAGTTCCCGTATTGCTGAGTCACCCGCATACTACTGGTGATTTTTGCCAACTCCCCGATGTTACCCGCAGCCTTAAAGGCGGCGATGTTGGCATATTCTGCCGGGAAGGTGTAGGTCTGTTGCTCCATGTCGCTCCATTGGTTGTTCTTGAACACCCGCGCTTTCACGGTCTTGGTGGTGTTAATCACAAGGGGCTGGACATACTGCTGGTAGTAAGGAGTACTTTGAGGATCCTCACCCGTGAGAGTATAGCGAATCTGGCCTCCCGAAACAGTGGTTGACATGGTGACTGTGACAGGATTCACGTAATAGCCCTCGCCCACCGGTTTGATGGTAGGAGCTTGCATGCCGTCGCATGAAGAGGGCGAGTGGTCGTAGGAGCATATAGTTTGGGCACTATTGCGGAAGAGCTGAATTGGCTTCACGTCCACACTATGTTCTTGCACCTCATCGTAAGTGATGCAGGCAAACAACTTGGTAGGAGCCGTGATTACTTCGTAGATCTGTTTGGCAACGAGTTGGTGTTTGCTGTTAGCGGCGGAGTTACGGATGATAGCATCGCCATTGACAATCTCGATGCTCCATTCGCAGGTGGCGCCGGGGTTAGAACCCGTATAGAGGGAGATGACACCAGAGCTGTTCTTGCGCAGGTAACCACCGGGGCAGCCCAACAGCCATTTGCCGTTAGCCCTTTGTGTCAAGGTAAAGGGATATTTGCCCTTAGGTGTGCCATTAAAGGAGACAGACGAACCAGCACCGTTGTTATTGTCGAAGCCGTTGAACTCGGTGGCCATACCGCTACTGACGATACAAATCTGATCGTTATTATGGATGGTACGTGCTGCTACCCAGCCGCCGCCTTGCACATTCTCATAAACCGCATAGAGGGTCTCGTTGGCTTGAGGGGTATAAGCAGAGCCTGCGGGCATCAAGTTTTCAGGCATCTCAGAGGCACCCTCGATAATCTCTGTGGACCAGCCGACGAAGGTATAACCCGCACTTTGGCAGGCGGAGGAAGGTGTGGCCGAAGGCAATGTGATGGCCGTATTGGCCGCAGACTGGGTGATGGAGCCAGTAGTACAAGTGCCAGTACCCGCATCAAAGGTGACCGTGAACTTGATGTTCACATTCACATGGCAGGGCTCGGAAGGCACCGAGACGCTCACTCCGTTATTATAATTGGTGGTCACTGTATAGTCATGACCTCCATCAGGAACATTGTTTTCCACAAAGGTCAGCGCATTGATATTCTGTCCCACCTGGACACCGTTACGTTGGACATTGTAAGTATAAACACCGGCAGTAAGGTGTGCCCTCATCATCCATGCGAGGTTACCTGCGGAGCTGTAAGAGCTCCAGTTCATACCATCAGAGCTCATCAATGAAGCATTGGTATTAGGATTGCTGAGGTTGCACCATGTGATGGGTTTGCTGACCGCAGCACCCGCCCATGCCACAAACCAGAGATCCTTAGCAACCGACACGTTCACCGTGGAAGTCACAGGTATCGAGTACCAGCCAGGCACTTGAGCGGAGGTAACAGTGAATTGGGTCTCGAAGAGTTTTTGATCGGGACCGTTGGGATTACCATCATAGATAGAGAATTTATAGGTACCAGCGACACGGAGGTAAATCTCGGCGTTGTCAACACGAGTATCCATGTAATCGATGAGCTCAGCCTGTTGGAAACGCTGTGCCCAGTAAGTCTGGCCACTGGTATTACCGATACCCATAGTGCCAGGTGTCTCAGCACTGCCATAACGCAAGGCAGTGGGTGGTTGCGGAGCTTCCCAAGTAAGGGTAACCTGATGACCACTTACGGTACCGCTCAAGTTAGTAGCCACGGGGCCATCAGGATCGACAAACACCGTTGCGTAGTTTGAGCGCGGAGACTGTGTGCCATCAGAGGCGTTCGCCTTCAAGAAGAAGCTGAAAGTACCGCTATGGGGAACTTGATAAGTATAAGAGGTGCCAGTCCAATTTGAGACAAGGATTGCCTCATTGCAATAGACATCGTATGAAGAAGCACCAGAGACGGCAGTCCAGTTCAGGGTCACCGTATGTTGGTTCAAAGAAGCGGTCAAATTAGTGGGAGCTGCCAAGTTAGACAACATGACCTTCACAGCTTCCAAAGCATCCACACGGCCAGCACCATAGTAGTTATTTTTCAAGTTCATTCCTTCACATTTCACAGCAGAGATCTCGAGAATCCGGTCAATTTGTTCAGGAGTAAGGTTGGGGTTAGCTTCAAGAAGGAGAGCCACCACACCAGCCACCTGGGCGGCACTGTAAGAGGTGCTACCGTGAGAGTCGGTTGAGAACTGGGTATATTGACCTTGATTAGTGCTGTTGATACTCAATGAGGTGATGTTGATACCAGGAGCGGCGACATCGGGACGAATCAAACCCACCGCAGTAGTGCTACCAGGAATATAAGGATAATCGTTATAATCACCGTAATTGGCCCAGCTTACAGGACCGACGCTGGAGAACGGAGGCTTGCGGTCGAGCTCATTAGTGGCTCCAACACAGATGTTGGCAGAGCGGAGTCCATCGACGGTCTCATCAGGATTATGCCAAGGCGAGGGGCAATTGGAGGGAGAGGCGATGCTTTGCGGAGCAACGGCAGTTTGACCTGCGTCACCAGCAGCGGTAATAGCCACGAGATGAAGGCTATTCAAGTTTTGCATCATCTGAAGGAATTCTGCACTTTGAGCAGAACCAGCTGCACATGCGGAGATAAGTACGATGTTAGCACCATGTTGGATGGCAAACTCAACAGCACGATCAATCTTGTTAAAGTTAGCAGAACCACCTACGTTGTCGGTAATCCTCAAAGCCATAATCTTAGCATCGGGAGCGATACCCGTCTTGTAGTTATCAGCATTACCCGCAACAAGACCAGCCACCATGGAACCACGGCCATAGTTATCGTTCGTATTCGTCGTGTTTTGATAGAAGTTATAACCATGGTTAGGGTAATCACTACCACCATCCCAAAGGTTATTAGCCAAGGCGACATGTTGATGACAAACGCCAGAGTCGATGATAGCCACCACGACATTCTTACCCGTATAGCCGTAAGTTTCCCAAACTTGGTCAGCATGGATATGGCTGATACCCCATTGTCCCGCGACGCTGCGGTCAATCTCAGCTTCTTGCAGGGAGACGGGGCTGACTTCCATATCAGGATCCCATTCCACTTTCGCCACATCAGGATGTGAGGCGAGATCACGAATCGCGGAAGGAGTGGCCAAACACGAGATGCCATTAAAAAGCCAGTGTGAATAAATATCACTCACTTGGTCGCCTTCCTCAAAAAGCATTTGAATCACGTCCTTCTGGCTTTGACGTGAGAACTGGCGAAGTTCCTCGACAGCGAGGCGTGAGGATAATTTGGTACTCATAAAGCGTGTGCGTCGCTCAAAAGAGACAAGGTCATACTGTTCAGACATCGTGACGATAACCTGAATCTTCTCATTAGGTTGAGCGGATTGTGTCGCGGCATCCAAGGCGGGAGAGATTTTACTCTGTCCATAGCTAAATCCAAAGATGCAAAAAATGACACTCAGGAAAAGGAATGCTTTTTTCATATTTAACGCAATTATAGATTTATTCTAAATTAACAATTTGCAAATATACAATAATTTAAAATAGAATAAAGTGAAACTTATCACAAAAACGCCGTGACCACAGAAAACAAAAGGAGGGCGGTTTTCACCGCCCTCCTTAGGACACTCAATCCCTGAAGGATTGAAGTTCAGCATTTCATCACTCGACGACCACGTTCTGAGTGGAGACACCGTCAGCAGTGGTGATTCTCACCATGTACATGCCAGCGGCGAAGCTGCTCATGTTGATTGAGGTCTGGTTAGCATTGACCTTGGTGTCAAGAACCATTTGACCGAACATGTTGTACACAGTCACGTTCTGGATGTTCTCACTGATGATGTAGATCACATCCTTCGTCGGGTTAGGATAGAGTTCAACATTGATCTCATGCTCGTTGTTGCTCATGATCATACGGTCGAGGTCGAAGACCGGGTAGCCTTCAGTGCCTTGCTTCCAACCATTGAGTTCAACACCGTATTCAGTTTCAAGTTGAGGAGCTCTGGTGTTCATGGCAGCAGCAGTGCTGTTGCTGATGACGGCGCTGTTGTTAAGAGCGATGCCACCACCAATGCCTTCAGCAACCGGATTGACTTTCCAGTAGCAGTAGCTGACCATATCGCTTTCGTTCATACCAACGACACCACCGTAGTAGTTGGTCGGGTTGTTGCCCAGAGTACCAGCTCTGTGCAGGAAGGCGACACTGTGGCAGTTGTCGATGATACCACCGTTAGCGGCAGCAACACCACCAACATAGTAGTTGTTATCACCGTCCTTGGTGAGAGGCATAGCAGCCAAGCAGATGACTGAGTCAGCGTTGCAGTAGTCATTGATCAAGATACCGAGGTTGTTGCCAACGATACCGCCAGCTTCAAACTCTGACTTAACCTTAACAGTAGCGACGCTGTTCATGATGAGACCGTAGTTCACACCAGCGATACCAGCAGTGAAGTAACGACCGGTAGCAACACCTTCGATATGGAGGTTGGTGATCACAGCGTCTTCGCCAACGTTACCGAAGAAGGCTTGGCAGGAGCCGTTGCCAGGTTCGTCGTACACGGTGAAGTCAGCGGTTCTCATGTTGACGATCTCAGTGTTCTGACCATCGAAGTAGCCCTGGAAGAACTTGGTGTAGCTAATCTGAGCACCAATTGGTCTCCACTTGTGCTCGATGAGGTCGATCATGCCTTCTTCTTGAGCGCTTTCGACCAAGATGGTCTTGCCAGCGAAGTCGAAGGTAGCGACTTCTTCAGCGGTGTAGTAGCCTTCGTCAACCAGCCAAGGTCTGCTGGAAGTCAGAGCGGCGAGACCGCCGAGCATAGAGTCAGTGGTGAGGACGTAGGTATCAGCATCTTCGTTGCCAATGAACCATTCGATATCAGCAATGCCGTAGTCATCCCAGTATTCTTCGTCGAAGAAGACGCAGATGACAACATCATCAGAAGGCATTTCGAAGTCATAGTGACCGTTGAAGCCAGTCCAGTCAATCGGTGAGCCGTCAGCCGTCTCAATAGAGACACCATCTTGCGGGATGGAGAGGCCAGCAGGAGCAACGATGTCAACATGAACCATGTCGTTGAAACGAGCTCTGTTCACCTCGAGGGTAGCATCGTAGTGATCAGTGGTGTAGCTCTCAGCGTTAGCAGTAACGAATTCGCAGAAGTTGATGTTATGGAACTTACCAACATAGTGGACATCAATCACCTTATCGCCGCAAGGCATGTCGCCTTCAACAACGAGGTCTTCAGTCTCATAATCAGCAAGCAACGGGCTGGTAACTGCATAGTGATCATTGTAAACAATCGTGTTGTTGACATACGGAGCAGGATTCATGCTAGGATCGTCATCAACGATGTAGTTGATGGTCAAGTTACGATGGATCGGTGAGAAGGTAGCAGAAACGGTGACCGGGTGGTCAGGCATGGTGAACTTCTTGGTACCGATGAGTTCGACACCATCAACATAGAGATGTTCAAGGTTGTTGTAGCAAGGTTTCGGGAAGGTACCGACAGTAATTTCCTCACCAGTGTGACCGGTGGTAGGACCATCCACATAACCAGGAGTGCCAACAGGATCAGCATTGAAGGTGAAGATGTCAGGATCGTAAGTGATCGTCCAGCCAGCATCAAACATACCGTCATGGATCGGGTAATGATAGTTGATATTGGCATCATCAGTCTTCCAAGTCCAGTAGTCTTCGCTGTTCATACCTTCAACCCAAGCTTCGAGCAAACCGATATCAGTGCCGTTGCCAGCGTGGTCAATCATGTTGCCACCTTCATCAAGGGTGTAGCAGTTGGTGACGGTAACCGTTTCACCGACAGCGAGAGGAGTGAACTGACCGAGAGTAGGATCAGCAGTGGCGAAGCCATTGACGACCGTACCGTTGAAGTCAGGAGTATCGTTGATAGCGAAGGTAGCGATAGTGCCTTCAGCAGCTTCACGGTCGAGGTCAACATCCTGGAGACCAAGGTTGCGGACAACACCGTCGAGGTTCACGAACATAGCGGAGAGAGCCTCTCTGATGTAGAGGTTGTCAACAATGAAGTGAGTACCATCGAGGATACCCTTGAAGCCTTGAACAGGCAACCAGAAGTGGCCAGTCATGTCGATAAGTTCAGAACCAACGGTTTCAGAACCAATCACATAGATGGTAGTATCTTCGAAGCTGTGGTTCTCGAAGAGGACTGCATGAGCGAAAGCAGCAAGCTCTCTGTTGTTCTGGATCTCGAATCTACCCTTGAGGAGTTGGTTGTTATACCACTGTCCATCCCAGTAGTCGTTAGCAATGGTGCCATCACCATCGGTCCAGTAGTCACGACGGCAAGTGACATCAATGTTAAGGTCGTAAGCGGGCATATAGACGCTATCCAAAGGCATATTGAAGGTGCAGGTCACACCGTCAGGATTCACCGTAGCAGGCAGAACGACGTCAGCGCCACCATGGTAACCAGCGAGGGTGAGGGTGACTTCGTCAACTTTCACATACTTGTTAGGAGTGAAGGTCAAGGTGATTGCATCACCGTTCTTAGCATAGGTATATTCAGTGCCCTTGATGGTACGAGTCTGAGCGCCAGCGATGGCAACATCAGCAATCTCGTCGCAAGCATTCACAGTGATATAGTGGTGGTGGATGAAGGCATCACCATGGAACGGATAGCCGTAGTTAGCATAATCACTAGGATCAGCAGCATCAGTCACCCAAGTTCTGTAGTAGAAGTCATTCTGCAACCAGACCCACTCTTCGAGGATACCTTCATAGTCATCGCCAACAGCATGCAGCAAGGTATTTGAGTTGATGGTCGGAGGCAGCTGGACCTGAGGCATCTCAGTGCTTTCCATGTAAACAGGCAAAGGCATAGCATCGAACGGAGCCGGGGCACCAGGAACGAGGCCATAGTAGTACACGTTGCGGACTTCGCCGGTAGGCAGGATAGCCTCATAAGGATTCAGCTTAGGAGCAACATTGTTCAGTTCAGGCATGGTGATGTAGCTGTTGTGCAAACGAGCACCATCAACAACGTCAACAACGCAAGGAGCACCAACACTGGTGATCATAGCATGTCTCACACCAACGTTACGGACGAAACCATCAACACGCATGTCGAGGTCATTCTCAAGGATGGTCATGTTCGTGAGGACGTGGCCAGTACCATCGAAGACACCCTTGAAGGTGGACTCAGCGCAGAGCGGACGTGAGAAGACAGGTTCCTCGCGGAGGTCGATATCGTTCTCAAGCCAAATAGTATCGTTAGCGAAGTCAGTCTTCACAACACCGTATTCAGTGTTAAGACCATAGACGTAGGCCCAGAAGGAACCCATATCAGCGGGAGAGGTAATCTCGAAACGGCCTTTGTGCACGGTGCACTCTTCATACCAGTCAGGATTCCAGTACTCAGGATCGGACCAGTAAGGCTTCACGATGGAGATGTTGCGAACCTTGTCTTCGTTGGAGCAACCGAACTCATCGGTGTAACGGTAAGCCAATTGATATTCGCCAACAGGCAGCAGGCTGGGGATCAGCAAGCCACCAGGGATTTCGTGACCGATGCCGAGCGGATCGAGCGGGTCAATCCAGGTGAATTCACCACCGGCAGGAGTAGCAACGAGTTGGATAGGATCGTCGATCATGCTATAGACTTGACCATCTTCAGCAGGAACAACCCAGGTGATGACAGGACGCTGGTGGACGATGACTTCGATAGAAGCGGAGTTCCAGCAGCCAGTCTCATCGTTAGTGCCCCACAATTGATAGGTGGTGTTCTCGGTAGGAGTGTCAGTGAAGACAGCACCGGTGACAGGGCCACCAATTTCACCCCAGTTATAAACAGAGGCGTTCATACCAGTGAGTTCAACGAGGTCGCCAGCGCAGATTTCGATTTGAACAACAGGATTGTCGTTCGGGTGAGCGATAGCATCGGTAATGTTGTTAGCGATAGCAACATCAGGAAGGTCATTCACGGTGAATTGGAATTCGCCATAAATCACGCAACCGTCAACGTCAACAGCAGAGACTTCAACCCAGAAGGTACCAGGATTATTGAGGTGGTTGCCATTGAGGGCATAGTTCTCAAAGTGGAGGGTGTTGCTGGTCTCACCGAGGACTTCACCATTGAATGACCAAGTGAAGGTCTCGAAGTCATCACCAATGACGTAAGGATTGTTTTCAGGAACGATACCCTTGCAGGTCTCGGTGTCGCCACCGATTTCGAGGGTGACTTCAGGTTTCACGTTGATAGTGAAAGGTTCGCTCTCTCTGTGGCAGAGGTTGTAGTGACCAGGATAAGCGTAAGCAATGCTCAAACCATAGGTGGCACTAGCATCGAGGACAGCGGTAGCCAACACAACGTCGGATTCGCCTTCGATCTGAGTCCAAGTGCCAGCGTCATCAATGGTGAACCATCTGATGTCGTAAGCATCCGGTTTCAAAACACCATAATCCCATCTCAGGGTAGCAACGCTATGATAGCAAATCGGGTTGGCGCCATCAAGAACGATGAGAGGAGTGTTCGGGATGGTAGCGACGTTCACTTCGAAGGGCTCATTCAGCGTAAACTCGCAAGGAGCTTCGGCAGTGCCTTCAGTAGCAGGGTTGTAGGTGACATTGTAGATACCAGCGTCATCCACAGTGCAAGGATTGATCACGAGGAGAGGCTCGGTGGTGGTAGCAACCTCAGCACCGTCTTTCATCCAAGTGAAGGTACCATTGAAGGTATAGTCAGCGGGATCGGCAACAATTTCGAGGTGGATGCTGTCGCCGTCGCAGTTATAGTGAGCATTGTAGTAGAGTTCAGGATCATCAGAGATCTTGATTTGCTCTTTGATAGCGATGGTCTTAGGAGCAGCATAGACCTGGAATGACTTGGTCTCGGTTGCGAAAGCACCATACTTCTGGCTGGTGAAAGCGGTGGTGTAGTACCACGTGCCAGGGATGTCGAAGGTAAGAGCAGCCAGAATATTGTCCATCTCGGTATAAGCGGCAGGACCATAGAGGCCAGGGCTGTTTTCATAGTGATGGGTAGTGCCATTAGGATCGATGAAGTCAAAGCTATGAGCGTGAGCAGCAGTCAAAGTATGGGGTGATTCCGGAACGTGAGCGTTATTGCTCAGAATACCCTGCCACTGGCAGATAGGATTGAGGTTATCAAGAGTGATCTGATTATACTTAGCAGTCACAGTGACATTGCCGCAAGGCATGGTGAAAGTAGCGATACCCTCTTCCTTATTAGTAACAGTGATTGCAACAGGGGTGTTACCTTTCTTAGCGGTTAAGTCGGTAAGGAACCAGCCAGCGGGATGTGCATAGTGCAGCGTGACAGTGGCTTCGTTCTCAACATCGGCGGAACCGTCAATGGTCAACCAACCAGTGGTGGAGGTGCCAGTGTTACCAGGAGTGAGGACCACGTTCAGGGTAACGTGATGGTCAATACCATGCCATTCGCCTTCGATGTCAACATCGAAAGCAGGCATTGCGAATTGGCCAACGAGGTTAGCGTCGAGCTCAGCGGCTTCGATGGTGTAAAGCACCTCGTGAGTTTCCCTATTCTTCACATAGACTCTGTCGAGTTCATAGCACTCTTCGTTTTCAACTTTGAACTTCACGATCTTAGCGGGTTTGTAACCCTGCTGAGTCTCGGTGTACTGATTGGTGAATTCACCAGCGGCGTTCACTTTGTTCAGTTTGATAGTGCCATTCTCGCTAGGCGTGCAGTAAGCCATGTAAGGTCTATATTCGAATTCAAAGATCAGACCAGCCATTTCAGTGTTACCCGTAGCGGCGATAAGGGTAGTAGCACCAGTTTCGGGGTCAACATAAACGAGGTTGGTATTGTTGTCTTTGTCGCACTGCCACCAAACGAGGCGGTCAAAGTCCTTGTGATCGAAAGCCATGGTCTGGATGTGCTGAGCAGGCCAGTTGACTTCGCCAATCTCGAAAGGATCTTCGAGGTTTTCATCGTCAGCCTCAAACTTATACAGTTTGGAAGTAGAAGTGCCATCTTCACTCACGGAGATGAAGAACACTTCACCAGCGAGGTTGCAGGCCAAGGTGATAGGAATACCGATTCCAGGATGATCAGCGGGATCATAGAGGAGTTCAACTGAACCGGCAAAGTCGGTGTTCCAGTCCATATTCACCAAATAAATCTTACCATACTGCATACCAAGCATACGGCCCTCTTGACCAGGAGCGTTGTGGTAGTAGTCATAGGTGAGTTCCAGCATGTTTTTAGCAGTGGGGTTGAGCTTGTTGTTGTCAGTACCATCCACATACATCAAACGGTGGAAACCTTTGGTAAGGTCATCAGCGTAAGCCCACACAGGGAACATCTCATCGTCGTCAGAGGCGGGGAAAGGTTTGTAGTACTCAGCGGAGCTGAAATAGAAATTGTCGAATCTCCGGACGGTTTGGATAGCACCGTTCTCGGCGACCGAGTAATAATAACCATAATGATGGTTCTTCTCAGGGACGAACATGGCATGAGCCCAAATCGCGTCACCTGCGTCACGACCTTTCATCAGGTTCATCTGAAGTCTCGAAGGCAATTCCTTTGACACTGGACCAGGGCCAAAGATTGCCTCATCGTTTTGCGTTGCAAAACCTGCATGATTCTGAGCATAGCCGAGGAACGGCATCACTAACAGCAAACATGCAATCCATAGAACTTTTTTCATAGTTGAAAAATTTGGTTAATAATTTAGTTAATTAATGATTTAGATTGAATCTCAAACAAATTGGTGAGTTTCTGGGTCCACATCCCTCCGCTCATGGGTTCTCTACTATTAATATAATAAGGTGTCAATCCTTTTGGTTCTTTTGGGAAAACCACAGCAAAGAATACGGCGAACCGGGGAGATTCGGAGGCTTTAGCCACAGAAAAAGCCACACTCAAGGCAAGGTTACCCTTAGTGTTGGCGTTTTTGTTGCTCTGACTACATTCTGTGCCAATGCGCTTTACCATGATCTTCTATAAATCTAAAACAATTGTTCTAACAAGGTCCACCGACGTTTTTAGGGTCGATTCGGACGTGCAAATATACAAAAAAATGGAATAGTGAAAATGTTTTTACTTTTTTTTTCTAAAAAACATGCATTTTTTCACTGCATCTCCCCTACTAAATGCAAGGCTTGAGACACAGTTGCGACCTCTTTGATGGTTAATATCAGTTTCCCGTGCGCTTCTTTCACAGTGCATCGTTTGGGGTGATTAAGGATGTATTGCATGACTTTTTGATAAGTCTGTGTATCATAATACACTGATTCTTGATTACTTACAAAATGCGCAATCATCAAATTGTCACGCAGTATGATTTTCTCGAATCCAAGATCCTTGGCGACCCAGCGTAGCCTGAGTGTGTTAAGCAAGTCGAGAACCGGTTTAGGCATGGGACCGAAGCGGTCGGTGAGGTTTTTCCCGAACGCTTGTAGCCGTTCCTCGGTTTTGATATGGTCGAGTTCGGTGTAAAGGCTGATTCGCTCGGCAGTGGAGCTGATGTAATCGGAGGGCAGCAACACCTCCATGTCGGTCTCTATGACGCAGTCGGTGACATAGACGAGATCCGTCTCTTTGTCGAAGAGATCGGAGAACTCATTCTCCTTGAGTTCGGCGATGGCCTCGTCGAGAATCTTGTGGTAGGTCTCGAAGCCGATGTCGTTGATAAAGCCGCTCTGTTCGGCACCGAGCAGGTTGCCCGCGCCACGAATGTCGAGGTCGCGCATGGCGATATTGATACCGCTGCCGAGGTCAGAGAACTCCTCGAGGGCGCGAAGTCTTTTCTGGGCTTCTTCGGTAAGGGTGTTGAACGGCGGGGTAAGCAGGTAGCAGAAGGCTTTTTTGTTGGAACGTCCTACCCTGCCCCGAAGCTGATGCAGGTCGCTGAGCCCGTAACGATGGGCATCATTAACGATGATGGTATTGGCATTAGGGATGTCGAGGCCCGACTCGACGATGGTGGTACATAGCAAGACGTCGTATTCGCCTCCGATGAAGCCAAGCATGATTTCCTCCAAGTTAGCTCCATCCATCTGGCCGTGAGCGACGGCGATACGACAGCCAGGGACGTAGCTCATAATCATGTCATGCACGTCCATGATGTTCTGCACGCGGTTATGGATGAAAAACACCTGTCCGTTGCGCGCCATCTCGAAGAGAATGGCCTCACGAATCAGGTCGCCGTCGAAGGTCCTAAGCTCGGTTTGCACAGGATAGCGGTTAGGCGGAGGGGTGTTGATGACACTGAGGTCTCGCGCTCCCATCATCGAGAACTGCAAAGTGCGCGGAATGGGAGTGGCGGTGAGGGTCAAGGTGTCAACGTTGGCTTTCATCTCCTTGAGCTTCTCCTTCACCGAGACACCGAACTTCTGTTCTTCGTCAATGATGAGCAAGCCGAGGTCTTTGAACTTGACATCCTTACCCGTAAGACGATGGGTGCCGATGATGATGTCGATTTGTCCAGCCTCGAGACGTTGCAGGATCTCCTTTTGTTGTTTAGCGGTCTTGAAGCGGTTAAGATATTCGATGTTGACGGGGAAGCCATCGAGGCGGTTCTTGAAAGTCTGGTAATGCTGAAGGGCGAGCACGGTGGTAGGCACGAGCACGGCGACTTGTTTGCTGTCGGTGGCAGCCTTGAAAGCAGCGCGGATGGCAATCTCGGTCTTGCCAAAGCCCACATCGCCGCATATCAGACGGTCCATGGGGCTCTCCGACTCCATGTCTCGTTTCACGTCATTGGTTGCCTTGAGCTGGTCGGGGGTGTCCTCGTAAAGGAATGAGGCTTCGAGCTCGGTCTGAAGGTAGCTGTCCGGGGAGAACCTGAACCCTTTGCTACGTTTGCGCTCAGCGTAAAGCTTGATGAGCTCACGGGCAATGTCCTTGACCTTGCTCTTGGTCTTCGACTTGAGGCGGTTCCAGGCGTTGGAACCCAAAGTGCTCAGACTCGGCTCGGCACCATCCTTTGAGCTGTACTTGGCAATTTGGTGCAGCGAATGCACACTTATATATAAGGTGTCGCCGTGATTATAGGTGATGCGCAACACCTCCTGTGGCTTGCCGTTATGCTCGATGGTCATCAATCCCTCGAAGCGCCCGATGCCATGGTCGATATGGGTCACATAGTCGCCAGGCTTCAAGTCGTAGAGATCCTTGAGGGTAATAGCCTGCTTGGTGCTGAAGTTATCGCGCAGATGATAGCGGTGGTAACGCTCGAAGATCTGATGGTCGGTATAGCAGCACACCTTCTTGTCATGGTCGATGAAGCCAGCATGAATCGCTATGAGCTTGCGCTCGAAGTCACTATGCAACTCATCACGGTGTTGGATGTCGTTAAGGATAGCCTGGATACGGTCGAGTTGCTTGGAGCTCTCAGAGTAAAGAATAATCCGGTAGCCTTTTGACTTATAATCATTGATATTTTCAATCAAGAGGTTAAAGTTCTTGTTGAAAACAGGCTGAGGCGTTGTGTGGAAGGTAAAAGATGAGAGCTGAGAGGTAAGAGGTGATGATTCGGGATCATTGGTGGAGCGTTGATTCACAAACTCTATCGTATGATGTTTCCATAAATGTTGCAGCAGCTCTTCCGACTTGGCAAACAGCTTCCCTGGAGAACACAATATGTCATCTTGGCCATCTCTCCCCTCTAACCTCTCCCCTCTAGTCTCCCAAGCTTCCACTGCTCTTTCGTATTCCTTGTCAATCTGGGCAGCGAAGAAGTTCATCTGCTCAATCCAGACCGTAGTCGCTTGGGGCAGGTATTCCAGTATGGACTCGCGTTCCTCGATAAAGGCCTGTTGCTGCATGTTGGGCAGCAGCACGATGTTGTTGAACCGTTCAATGGAAAGTTGGCGTGCAATGTCAAAGCTTCGGATGGAGTCAACCTCATCGCCGAAGAACTCGATACGGTATGGGTAGTCGTTGGCAAACGAATACACGTCGATGATGCCTCCTCGTATGGCGAATTGTCCCGGCTCCACCACGAAATCGACGTTCTCGAAACCGTATTCGAAGAGCAGGTCTGTGAGAAAATCGAGGTTGATCTTGTCGCCTTGTCTCACCTTGAAGGTGTTCTTGGCAAGGAGTTTCCTGGTGAAGACTTTCTCGCTAAGTGCTTCCGGATAGCTGACGATGACGGTGCGTCGTTCGCTGGTGGAGATACGTTGCAGCACCTCAGTACGTGAGAGGATATAAGTGTTGTCGGGGCGTTCCGGTTCGTAGGGTCGTTTGTAGGAGGTTGGATAGAAGAGAATCTGTTTCTTGCTGTAGTCCATCTCCCGTTCTCCAAAGAGAGCCTCCAGGTCGTTGTAGAAGTAGGCGGCGTCTTCTTTGGATGCACATATAATAAGGTGTTGTCCGCCATGCTTGCGGAAATGCTCTTCCACGGCGAAGGCTTTTGCGGAGCCTACCAAGCCTGAATAGATGCTATGGGTGGGTGTATCTGCCAAGGGTTGCTGTTTTTCGGGGTGCAAAGATAATAATTAATATGAATTAAGGTGAAAACAGCATCGATGACAATTCTATAAAAAATATTGTTTTTTTAATGAGGAAACCTTAAATTTGCCCTCGAAACTTATTCATCAACTAACTTTACGTCAAACAAAAAATTTACCGTCATGAGAAAGATTTACCTATTAGCTCTGCTGTTCTGCCTGACGCCGTTCCTCGGCCTGGCGCAGCAGCCTGCCGGCACCGCCGCGCAGCACGACGAGGCGATCTTCGGCCCCGGCCCCGTGTCGAGTGCCCTGCCCTCACAGATCCAGATGAACCTCATGAAAGGACGCTCCGGCTCC
>JAEEGF012366484.1_pt1 | contig 37017 bp, 22 predicted proteins | sample 9134171 | NCBI WGS metagenome assembly JAEEGF01 (sample SAMN16246542, study PRJNA631951) | gut metagenome | biome: gut microbiome; feature: rumen; material: AP-attached | host: Bos | place: Iran: Karaj | collected 2018-10 | reverse complement strand
GCCAAGGGAGGCGGAGCTTACTCCGGGGACTAACCATATCGTCTTTGACGTAGAGCGGCTGAGGCAATTGGATGCCGTTGTGGTGGAGATCCAGGATGTGGGCGTGCGGTACTTCAACTATACCAAGGACGTGCTGCAGCTCATGGAGATGCTGACGCTCCTGGGGGACGAGGCGCCGTCGCTGTACGTGGTGGACCACATTAATCCCAGCGGCCGCGTGGTGGAAGGGTCCATTCCCTCAGTGGCAGGGGAGATGTTCGTCCCCAAAGTGGCTCATCGTCACGGACTTACGCTGGGCGAAATCGTCAATCTGTATGCGTCGGAGATTGGGGCGAAGTTCCCCATCCATGTGATATCGGCAATGGCCACCAGTTCTGTGCGGCAGCTGATGCCGTGGACCATTGCGCCGGCGTCGGACATTCCCGGGCTGTTCAGTTCCTACCTGTATAGCGGCGGGGGACTGTGGAACAATACCACCATTACACCTGGCATCGGCACATCCCGCCCGTACGAATACATCGGCGCACCATTTGTGAAACCGCTTCAGGCAGAGCACCTTCCGCAGGCGCCTGGTGCACTTCTGCGCCCCTGTTCCTTCACTCCTGCTGCAGGCCGATATGCCGGCGAGCGCTGCCAGGGATTCCAGATAATGCTGCTTCCCGGGGAGCCGTACCACAGCCTCCTGCATACGCTGCACCTGATGCGCTGGTTCGTGGAGCACTATTCGGCCTTCGAGTTTGAATCGGCCTTCTGGACCAAGCTGGCGGACCCGGTGCTGGAGGAGTACCTGCGGGAACGCATCTCCTTCGACGTGGTGCAGGAGCACATCAAGCTGGAGGAGCAGAAGTGGATCCGCAAGGCCAAGCGCTACCTCCTGTACGACGACCAGCCCTACCGCATGAAGTAGCTTTGGCACGCCAATTGCGTTAGTTTCTGCCGATGAAAAAGATTTGGGCATACCTCCTGGCCATTCTTGTGAGCATCCCCGCGTGGGCCGATGAAGGCGACAAGCCTCTGTCGGAACAAGTGGTGGAGTATGCCAAAACCTTCATTGGAACGCCCTACAAGCTGGGTGCATTGGGTCCCTCGCAGTTCGACTGCTCCAGCTACACCACCTACGTCTTCAAGCATTTCGGGTACGATATCCCCGCCTACTCCAAGACCCAGTTCCGCCTGGCCCGCCACGTTGAGCGCTATGCAGACCTGCAGAAAGGGGACCTGGTCTTCTTCGGGACCAGGGCCGGCGCCAGGACCATCGGCCATGTAGGAATCCTGGTGGACAAGGACGAGGAAACCGGATCGTTCACCTTCATCCATGCGTCGGTGACGCAGGGCGTGGTGATCCAAAGTTCCAACCACCCCTATTTTCAGTTGAGGTATGTAGGTGCGCGGAGAGTTATTCCGGACGAATAACCTGCTGCCACATTGCGCACAGGGAGTCCAGAGCCGGGAGATTCTCGGCCTTTAAGGGCTCTGCAGGCGGAGATTCAAGCTTTAACGGGTTCGCTGGGGACCCGTTTTTCCATACCCTGAAATCCAGGTGCGGGCCGGTGGCGGTGCCCGTCATGCCAACGTAGCCTATTACCTGGCCCTGCGACACCCTCTGGCCGGCCTTCACGGCCATTTTAGAGAGGTGAAGGTAGGCGGTGGTATAGACGGAATTATGTCTGATTTTGACCATGTTGCCGGCTCCGCCCTTACCCCATCCGGCGCTTAGGACGGTACCGTCGCCAATGCTGTGGACCGGAGTGCCCGTGGGGGCGGCATAGTCCACGCCGGTATGCGGACGTACGGTTCCGTGAACGGGGTGCAGCCTGTGCAGGGAGTATCCTGACGATATCCGGGTGAACTTGAGCGGTGCCTTCAGGAAGGCTTTCCGCATGCTCTCGCCCTTCTGGTTCCAGTATTTGTTGCCGCCGTCGCCCTGGTCAAAATACACGGCCGGGAGGCAGACGTCGCCGCGCAGGAACTCGGCATAATTGATTCTGTCGATGCCTACGGATTCGCCCTCGCACATATTCTCGGTATAAACCACGCGGAAGCGATCGTCCTTCTGGAGGCCGAAGAAGTCCACCGTCCAGGCGTACACATCGGCCAGGTCCACAATAAGCTCCGGCGACGCCCCGGCGGCAATCATATCGTTCCACAGGGACGATGTTATTGTGACGTCGGCCGATTTCTGGACCGTTTCCACCAGTTTGTCGTACCGCCACACGGCCAGGGAATCCTTTATCTGGAACACGGTCTGGCGCGTGCGGCTGTTGTCGTACACGATGTACCGCAGATCCGTGGAGTCCGCATAATATGCGCTCCATGTATTCCCGGCGCGCAGCTTCCGCACGTCAAATACGGTGTCACACGCCTGTGTAAGCGCCAGCATCCTCTCCCTCGGCACCCCCAGCCTAGAGACCCACGCAGAGAAAGTGTCTCCTGACTTAATGGATCCCGTCACCACCTCAAAAGAGTCCGTACAAAACCCCAGCGGATACACCGTATCCTTCACAGTCTCAGGAGATTCTGTAGGCTTTCTATGGAACCAATTGCAGGATGTAACTGCAAATAAGAATATGGTAATTGCCAGATATTTCTTCATAACATAAAAATAACTCATTTCGGAGGCCGAAGGCCGACTAGGGGGTGTTTGAGGGGGCGCAGCCCCATCAATGAATTAAAGCGCCGTAGGCGCAATTGATCCACGAAAAAAGCAGGCTTGTGCCTGCTTTTTTTGTGGAGCATAGGAGAATCGAACTCCTGACCTTTTGAATGCCATTCAGATAGGTCGCGCTCTATAGCATTGATTTTCAATGTGTTATGTCTTTTCTCGGGAAAATCTTCAAGCATGTTTCAAGCAAAAACAGCATCGTTTTTCCATGTATAAAGATAGGCGATTTGAATGAATTATGCAAGCCTTTCTCATTGAAAATCAATATTTTTCGTCAAGGTGATTTGAATGAATCCAGGTCTCAAAAACCGGTCATGACCTTTTGAATAACAGACTATGCGCATTTCGTGCACAGTCTGTTAGGCTAACTCGTTGAATATCAGCGCCCATTAATGGAGCATGGTGTACTTTAGAAGCACGGGGAAGTGGTCGGAAAGCATATCAGTCCCATCAGTGATCACCCGGGCCGATAGAACGCGCACCAGCGCGGCATCCTTGTAAGCAAAAATATAGTCAATACACTTGTTCGGATGCTCGGTAGAGTATGTGAAGTCCAGGCCGGAGACCAGTTCCCATTTTTGGCTTACAAGGCCGATGGCCTCGGACTCCGGCAAGGCGTTAAAGTCTCCGCAAAGGAAGACGGGCTTAGAACAGCCGGAATAGTTCTCTGAGAACCAGTTATTGATGGTACCTATCTGCTGCAGTTTGGCTTCGCGGCCCACATGGTCCAGGTGGACTGACGCAAACACGCAGTGCGCTGTTTCTACTACGGCCATGCTGCGCGGCTCTGCGCCGTCGGCCTGCGGTAATGGAATGGAATAGCTCCGAAGGATGGGGGACCGGGAGATAACTCCGTTTCCGTATGCGCCGTCGGCAAAGGGAATAGCCCGTGCAAAGTGGTGTTCGTATCCCAGCATACCGGCTATTTCCGCCAGTTGAAAAAGGGGATGTCTTCGGTTACAACTGTCCAGTTCATTAAAGGATACAAGGGATGCACCCTCCTCTCGAATAATCCGGGCAATACCGGCCATGCTGTCCCCGTATTTTCCAAATGCGCCCACGTTGTAAGTCATCAGGGTCATCACGCTGTCACAGACTATTGGAGCCTCTTTTACAATGCGCTGCTCCATTTCCCAGCAATCCCGGTTAAATGCTGCGTCGTCATACGGTTCATCGACAAGCATCCTATCTATGAACAGTTTCCAGCGGGGAAGGTAGTAATCCCGCGTGAGTCCGTTCCAGAGGCGGTTGGCGTAATCGTCCAGGCGTTCGCTTATCCCCCAGGTGGTGACCAGGTGCCAGGCACTATGCCGATAATAGGCTTTCTCTTCCGGAGAAGTAGCCCATTCTTCGGCGGCCTTCAGCCAGCGGTCCATCCGCAATTCCGGACGGGTCCCGGCCAGGGCGTCGGCCTTTTCCAGAAGGTGAATCATTTCATCTCCGATGCTGCGGGCTTCGTCCTTTCGTCCGGCGCGGCAGGCGGCAACAAATCGGTCCCGCAGGGCGGGGAAGCGGTTCCCCAGCACCTGGCAGCCGATTTCGGCCACGTCAGTCCGCCAGATATCGGAGTCTCCACCATACTCCAGCAGTTGCGAATATAGCCTTTCCAGCACAGCTGGATCGTACGGTGTGCGGTGAGCCACCCGCCAGCTATGATATCCTTCCAAGCAAGGCCGGTCGCACATAAGAACGCCCTCGGATGCGGATGCCCTCAGATAAATGCAGTCGGCCATGCTTTTCCAGAAGCCCTCCGGGGAATGGTGCCTGCGGTCCAGGGCCGACAACCATTCATCGTCGGAGACGTTACTGTCCCACGCGCGAGACAATACATATTCATACATCCAGCGGTTGATGCCGAATCCTTCCAGCGTACAACCGATACCGGTGGCACCGCCCCGTTCCAGCGCATCCGTGATGCGCGCGCTTTCTTTGCGGAAAGGCCCGGCCAGACGGGTATTGCCACCGAAGTTGCCCAGGTAACAGAAGATATAGGGTTGTCCGTGGAACCGGTCTGTCAACTCCCATACAGGGGTGTGCTCGGTGTAATAGTCCAGGATGGTTACCTTGCCCTGCGGTACCGCTTTCAGGTAAGCTTCTATGATTTCCGGTGTCCAATGTTTGCGGTCATAATAGAAAAGCCAGCCACTTTGCAGCCACTGTGCTTCCGGGTCTACGGAGGCCACACTGGAATAGGCTTCCCGGCCGATGGCTGCCAGCGTCTCCGGATCCCAGGAGGGGGCGTCCACTTCGTTGAAGAGGTCAAAGCCGTAGAGGTGGTCTGTACCGAAAAGCCTGTTTTGTTCTTGGAGGAAATCCCTTTGGATTACTTTGTAAAGACTGTCGGTGGGAGAAAGGAACCAGCAGCGGTTTTCTTCCGGAAAGCCGCCCCATGGAGAGACGGGTGTGATGTCGGCCTTGGGATACAGTTCTTTCAGTTGGCTCGGGACATGACCGGCAAAGGCCGGCAGTACGGGCTTCATGCCCAGGCTTCTTTCCCGCCTGAGAATCTGTTTCTGCAACTGAACTTGACCGTCAATCCAGCCCTGGGGCAACGGACCGTCCACGCCGTCTATGTTGCACATGCGGTGCCAGGGGAGATGGGCGGGACCGGTGAAGTACGCTCTTATTTCATCGTCCGTGAGGCCGAACTGTCTCCATACCATCTGCCACACTGCCTCCTGTCCCGTGATGGCCAGTGGAAGGTTCACCCCCTGCAGGGCCATCCAGTCTATGAATCGCTCCCAGTCTTTCCATTGCCACCAGGGCATGGTGTAGCCGAAGGTGCAATAGTTCAGGAAGAAACGTTGGGATACCAGGGCCTTGCCGGAAACGGCCTGGGCCACAACGGGTTGCTGTTCCGGGATATCTATGGGGTCGTCGGCATACCAGGAAACAGTTGTATGGCAATAGTCGTTGAGATAACGGTTCAAGCCCACAGCCATGGCGCTTACGCTGCTGCCCTCCAGCACCAATTGCTTGCCTTCCGTCCAGAAACGATAGCTTTCCACCGTATCTTTAACCTCCCGGAATTCAATATTGTAATGCGGTATTATCCGTCCTGCCAGCGCCCTGGCCTCCTTCTCGGCCGGAGATTGGCATGCACTTGCTACCAAAGCAATCAAAATGAAAATATGCAGAAATCTTTGCATAATGAATAATTTTCCTGGACAAAGGTAACACAAATCGAAAATATTTACTATATTTGCAAGTGATACCACAGTACACCACAGTTGCAACTGGGGTGTAAATGAAAGAGATAATTAACAATAACCAATATTAAACTGCAATGAAAAAAGTTTATGAAATCCCGCTTTGCGAGTCAATTCAGTTAGACCCGGAAAGCAACATGATGCAATCCGCTTCTGGTGGAGATGCATTCGGTAATCCCGGTATGCCGGGCAATGATCTGGACATTCTCGATCCTCTTGTTTTCTAATTCCTGGCTGCTATGAAAAAGATTTACAATGTCATGATGCTCGCTGCAGTAGCTGCAGTTGCATTGGTTTCCTGCGCTAAGGAGATGGACAAACCCGAGATTGAGCAAAAAGATGGTATCACGGTCTCTTTGACCACGGGTTCGGTTGAGACCAAGACTGCTTTAAGCGGTTCTAGTGCCGTATGGAACAACACTGATTTGTTTAATTTTGTTAAAACTGACTTTACCGAACAGCCCGAAGCGTCCATTACATCTATTGACGGCTCTGGTGTAGCAACCATTACTGGTACTGTAGGTTCAGCAGGAACCTATTTTGCGTTTTATCCTAAAACTTCATATGGGCTCTCTTCTGATAGTGCTCCTGGCGTTGTTCAAAGGATTAAAACTGCTCAGACTTTGACTAGTCCGACAAGTTTTGATCCAGCGGCTGATATTCTGGTTTCCGAAACTTTTGATGTATCTCCTGCCGGATCGACTACTCCTTCCGCGCTAAGGTTTAAACGTTTGGGGGGATTCCTGAAGGTAAGTTTCAACGATAAGACCACTGGTTCCAAATTGACAGGCGAATACGCGACAAAAGTTTCTGTCCAGAGTGCAGGAACCGGAGCACAAAGCCTGGCAGCTAAGCTTACTGTTGATCCTACAGGTATTGTTAAGGCAACAGGTGCAGAAAAAACGATTACCGCTACGATTTCCGATGGTGTGTATGCTATATCCAATGCTTCTCATGCAGCTTATTTTGGCGTGCAGCCGGTCACTCTTCCTGCCGGTAGCATCTTAACTATTAAGGCGGTAACTTCTAATTATTCCATTACCAAGACGGTTACTCTTCCCTCGGACATCGTTATCGGCTCCGGTGATATCCAACCCATCACTGTTAATGTGGGTGATGAAAATATTGATGTGGCGGTAACACGCGTATGGGGCAAGTATTCTACTAATGAAAATTATTGGAATACTATTGCCTTTGGCGGAACTGCCAGCTCTGACAGAAATATCGCTATGGATGATGAATACATCTATCTGCCAGAGACAACCGCTGCTGCCAAAATGTGGAGGATTCCTCTTGACGGAACCACCGAGCCCACTCTTGTCAATGTTGAGGGTGTTTCAGGAGGCACACATGCTCTCAGTTGTGTTCGTATGATCCCCAACACAGCCGCAGGAGTCAATGGAGGCAAAGATTTCCTCATGGCCTGCAACTTGACGACCAATAGCAGTTCGACACCTTTAACAGTCTATTCTTGGAACAACGGAACATCTAGTGCACCCGCTAAAGAAAGCGTTACTAATGGGAGAAGTCTCCGCATTGGTGACAAATTCTCTGTTTACGGATCCCTGCAAGACGGTGCGTTGTTCTTCAGAAATTGGAACGTAACCGATGGATGGAGTGGTAAAGGAACCATCTTAGTCCTCAGAATGGCCTGGAGTGATGTGCCAAGCGGCGGATATTTCAACCCTCGTATAACCTACTCAGATGGTGTTGACGCAGGAATTAATGCCTACTATACTTACCCTGGAGATGCTTCAAACGGCTTTATTGCCAGTGTTTCAGGAGCAGCCAAATTTGCATCCTATTCACTCTCTCCTCTCTCCAACTCTGGAAACGACTCCGGTACCTTCACAGAATCTTCTGGCTATTATTCTAATACTGCGGGATATAATTACATTACTTTCAACGGTAAGAAGTACATTGCTTACGTAAAGAATGCTGGAGATGGCGATGGCCGATTCTACGTTCTTCAAGGTGAGGCCAGTGACACTTGGCAGGAACTTCTTGGCGCGAAACGTAAAGTTATCTACCAGGCAGACATCCAGCAGAACCTTGCATATGCCGATGGCGAATACCACGAAGATCTCGCGACGGGCGTAACAAAGACATCTGCTAATTCCGCTATCGACTGTGCGGCCAGGGTAATTGGTGATGATGTTTACTTCGCTGCCCTTAAGCAAGGTGTGGGTCTCAGCCTCTTCAAACTGTCTCTGAAGTAAACCAGAACCTCATGCTGAAAGAATTGGCTTGGCATTTCCGCCAGGCCATTCTTTTTATAAATAGATCTTTTCACCATTTCTTGGATTTTACGAAGAAAACTCATATATTTGCGAAAGTTTTACAAATATTGGAGTTTATTCTATGATTGTGCAGTTTTCCATAGAGAATTTCCTCTCGTTCAAGGGCCAGAACATTCTTTCGTTGGTGGCAACACCGCTTAGGGAGAATCAAACCCTTACTGAGAACGTTCTCATCCCCATAACTGATACGGATGTGAGTCTTCTCAAGAGTGCGGTGATTCTTGGTCCTAATGCATCAGGCAAGTCCAACGTGATTAAGGCGTTCGATTTCTTCAAGCGTTTCATCATAGGCTCGTTCAAGGATGTACAGGCTGGGGAGGAGATTGACGTGGAGAACTTCCGCCTGGACGTAGAATCGGCAACTGGGCCCACAACCTTTGAACTGATCTTCATCACGGGCGGGAATCAGTACCGCTATGGCTTTACTGTTACGAGGAAGGCCGTAGAAAGCGAGTGGCTCTACCGTAAGGCCTGCCGCAAGCGCGCCAAGGAGGTTGAACTGTTCCTCCGTGAAGGGGAAACCTGCCAGGTACATCCCACAATGCCGCTGATGCAGGACATCGTTAACCGGAAAATGGTTCGCCCCAATGCACTCCTGTTGTCGGCGGCGGCCCAGTTCAACGATGCCACCGCCGTGGAAATCATCGGCTGGCTGGGCGACACCGCCGTGGTCTCCTGCTCGGAGGAAGACATCAACTGGAAGGACGCCCTGCGCCATTTTGACGACGAGGCCGTGCGGGAGCGCATCGTAGCCTTCTCCCAGTATGCCGACCTGGGCATCGAGGACATCGAAAAGTCCGGGGACCGCGTCACCAGCCGCCACAACCAGTACGATGCAGAAGGCCGCGTCACCCAGACCGTCACCTTTCCCTTCCTGGACAACGAATCTGAGGGTACCATCAAGTACTTCTCGCTGGCTTACCCAATCATCGATGCCCTTGACAACGGCAAGCGCCTGGTGGTGGATGAGTTCGATTCCAAACTCCATCCTCTGCTTACGGAGCGGGTTATCGCCCTGTTCAACTCCAAGGAGACTAACCCCAAGGGCGCGCAGCTCATTTTTACGGCGCACGACAGCAACCTGCTCTCCTCAGGAGCTTTCCGCCGGGATCAGGTCTGGTTCACGGAGAAAGACCGTCTGGGAGCGTCCAAGTTGTTCTCCCTGGCCGAATACAAGGTCCGCAGCGGCGGAGCCTTCGAGAAAGGCTACCTTGCCGGCAAGTACGGTGCCACGCCCATCTTGGGCAATATGGACAAACTGTTTTTGAAGGAGGGGTAGAATGGCGGCCAAGAGGACATCACCCCGCAAGGAGCGGATGATTACCCGAAAGGTAGGCGTCCGGCCAGTCAAGCAGTCCTTCCTGATCGTATGTGAAGGATTGAACACGGAGCCGGACTACTTCAATGCCTTCCGTCTCACTTCAGCCCGTGTCAAGGCCGTCGGTAAGGGTCTTGGTACCATCTCACTCGTTAAGGAAGCTATTGGCATCCGAGAGGAGGAACGGCGGAAAGGCAAGACCTATGACCATTACTGGGTAGTCTTTGACAAGGACGATTTCCCGGACGAGGATTTCAACGAAGCTATTCGCCTGGCCGAGGTGAATGGTTTCCACGCGGCATGGTCCAACCAGGCCTTCGAGTTCTGGTTTATCCTGCACTTCATCTGCTACCGTGGCCCGCTTCACAGAAGCCGGTACGCAGAGATGCTCACAAAACTGACCGGTATTCCCTATTCTAAGAAACAGGGAGTTGCCGCCACGCTGTACAACCTGCTTTTCCCCAGGATGGACACAGCCATTGCAAACGCCAAACTTGTGCTTGCCGATTTCCCGGGAACAAGTCCTGCCAAGGCCGAGTCTGCCACCACGGTTTTCCTACTGGCCAAGCAGCTGAAGGAATTTATGGACTGATTTCTTAAGCTAAGTTTATTACCTCTGGAAGAATCCTACGGTCGATTTCACATTACGGCTATTGCCCGTCAATTCTCCGGTATTCTTTACGTACACCTGCGTGGAACCGCCGCCGTCCAGGGCCATGGCATAGTCACAGCCAAGCCCCTTCATGATACGGGCCATCTGGGTCATGGTTACATTGGAGGTGACCGCGACCAGGAATATCTTTCCTGTGCTTGCATTGTACCCAATGGCACTACGGTTACGGGAAGAGCCGTAAATATTGCCGGAAGTGGTCTCCCACAGTTCATAGTTGGTATAGTAAACGCCTGTGGCAATCTTGTCTTCGCTTACGCAGACATTTCCTCCGTAAAGCAGCATCGGCCCGGTGGAAAGGGCCTCCTGCGGGCTCCAGCTTTGAGCCGGACCGGGGCCGGAGGACGCTGTAACCTGCGGATATACATACGGAGACGCTGTGCCTGCCGGAATGGGCCTGTCAAAGAAATAAGGCGTACCATCAATGAGTGAGCACCAGTAAGCCCCGGGCACACCATTGGCATCCACGCCCAGGATGGCACGAGTAACTGGCTGCCAGGAAGAGTAAGTGTTGCTGAATCCGCGGCAGTTGGCAATGCCGTCATCAGAAGAATTGTTATAGCGAAGATTCCCGCCGGTATAAGCCAGGCCGATATTTCCCTGGCTTCCGAAGATCTGTCCGTTCAGCAGTACCAGTGAGCCGCTTGAGGAGGCCTGGCTGGACATAGACAAGGCCGAAGCCGTTCCCATGGGGGCGTTGTTCACCCCCAGTCTCACAGAAGAGGAAGAAGAGCAGTCCGCCGCCGCATACCAACCATGATAGCTGCCATTGGCCGTAAAACTATACAATTCCACAGCTGCCGAAGGAGATGCTGTGCTAGATTTAACGATGGAATAGCCCTCGGGCTGTTCCGACAGCGTAAGGGTGGAAACCGGACTATACACATAATTGCCGGAATCGGTATCATAGCAATAGGCACGTACATAACAAGGTTCTCCGGGACGAAGAACGGCATTGGGTACGCACTGCGTGAAGGATACCTTGCCCGTTGCCGTAAGCACGGGTCCGGGCAGTTTCCCTGCCGTACCTACCAGACCACAAGTGGGTTCGGATGAAGAATAACTGAATACGAGGCCGTGTTCCACACCCGTAGAGGTAACGCCGTCCAAAGTATAGCCAACAACCATATTATAGTAACTCTGGGCTGTCTCATCTATGCTGACTGCAAGGGCCTTCACAGAGGTGCTGATAGTTACGTCTTCAAGCCACGTGACGGATTCGGTGTAGCCTTCCCGAACTGCACCTACACCCAAATCATAGGTGACTCCTTCTGTGAGGTTCTTGAAGGTATAGTTGAAACTGCCGTACTGGCCGGAACCGGTATAGAGTTCTCCCACCTTGGTGCCGGCGCCCATGGAAGTGTAATCGCGCACGTACAAATAATATGTGTCCCGTACACCGGAACCGCAGGAGAAGAAGATGGTGGATTTGGCGGCCGATGCTGCGCTGGTAGAGATGACCGGCGCAATCAGTTCTGTACCGCTCACGGTCCTTGTGGCGCGGTCGTCGTCTATTCCCCAGTTCCTTTCAATGAGCCGGATGTTGTCGTTCCGTTCCAAACTAAGCCCTTTTGTGGAAGAATAGCGGTTGAACTGGCCACCGGAGTTGTAGAAAGTAACATGGAAGCCCTGGTCGTAGTTTCCGGGGAATACCACGGCATAAAAGCGTTTGCCGATACTGCCCGACGGAACGGTAACTTCTATGTAATTCTTGCTTTGGGATGTGGCATTCACGATGGGAAGACCACCATTATAGTCTATATTGGCCAGTCCGCTCATGGCTACCTCCGGATTGCGGCTCTGGATCCGGATGCGCGTGATGTAATTCCCCGGAACGAGGAAGGATAGCAGCGCACCGGTATTCTTGAAATGCAGGATGTTGTTATCTTCCAATGCCTCGGCGTTCACCTGCGCCACAGACAGGTTGGCGTTGGTGGCAAAACTATTTTCCACGCCTGTCTGGGAAGTGGGAAGACTGGCCGCGAAGGTGCCGTCGGCCGTTTTCAGCCGGGCCTCGTCGCTGGCAGGGGAGAGGGCGAAGTAATAGCCGATGGCCGATACGGGAGTCAGTCCCGTGAAGGTGGCCACTTTCCCTTCGTCCTCCGTGGCGGCTACCTGAAACGCAGCCCCGGCCGTTTCTATGGAGGAGAAGATGGTGATTTGGTCAGAGGTGCTCCAGCGGATGCTGTAATCGGCCCCCAATGTTGTTTTAACAAGGGATTCCGGGTAGGCAGTAAAAGTCATGGGAATCAGTTCCGGCATTTCTGCTGGAATCTCCCGGCTGCAGGCAAGCAATGCAGCCAAGGCAATAATCAAATACTTCTTCATAGCAGAAAACCGTCATAAACCGTGGGGTCATTAAATTGATCGCCCGTTGGGCTGCCTAACTGACAGACCGGGCCGCATTCCATCCATATCACCTGAGTATCAGGGGAACAGTAGGGCTGGTGAGAATTTGTAGAGTCCATGTTATCTGTGTTGTTCTGTGGTATTTCTATGCAAAGATATGTTTTTTTATAATATCATGGAATTTTTTTATATATTTGTATGGAGATACCACAGTATACCACACGTGAAAGCAAACAACAACCAATACCAATCATCATGAAAAGACTTACTTTTGTTTTCTTTGCTCTGACGCTCTGCCTGGCCGTCGCCAGCTGCGGCAAGGAGTATGACGACACCGAGCTCAAGGGCAAGGTGGACAAGCTTACAGAAGAAGTCAACACCCTCAAGGCTAATCAACAAGCCATGCAGGCAGTGATTGACGTCTGGAAGACTGGCGGGTATGTACAGAGCATTGACAACTCTGTTCCCGGCCAGCACACCATCACCTTCTACGGTGAAAACGGCAAGGTGGTCGTTATCTATGACGGCACCAACGGACAAGCCGGTGCCCAGGGTCCCCAGGGCCCTCAGGGTCCCGAAGGCCCCCAGGGTGCAGCCGGAGACTCCTTCTTCAAGAGTGTAGTCACCACTGAAGACGGCGTAACTTTCACCCTGTCCGACGAAACCAGTTTCACCATTCCTTTCGCCAGGGCCTTCAAGCTGGTCATCGACAATCCCGAAGCCATGGTAGAGGCCGGTGTTCCCGTGGAATTCCCTTATACGGTGAAGAACGCCAACGCCACCACCTCGGTGGACGTTTTCGCCGGCGGTAACTACGCCGCTTATGTAAATGCCGGCGCCTCCAAGATTGTAGTCACGCCTCCCACTCCCGCCGTGGACGGCAACGTCCTTGCCTGGGCGCAGAACGACGAAGGCCTGTTCTCCATGGTGAAACTCAAGTTCCTGGTTACGGCCGATACTCAAATCGTTACGGAACCCGAAGTTTACCAGGCCATTCCCAAGGCCGGTGGCGACGTTGTGCTGGATGTGGTTTCCAACGTGGACATCATTGTCCCTTCTCCGGATGTGGACTGGGTTACCGTTTCGCTCACCAAGGCTTCTTACAAGCTCACTCTCACGGTAACGGAAAACACCACCGGCGAGCCGCGTGAACTGGTGATGAAGATCCTCCGCGCCGACAATAACGAACAGGTCCAGGAATTCAAGATTATCCAGGTTGCTACGGCTCCTGCCCAGAAAGTAACCAAGGTTGAGAAGCTCTGGGAAAAGATTTCAACGGAAGGCGCAGCATGGAACAGCTATTATGGCGGCACTGCCGGCACCGACCGTAACGTTGCCATTGACGGCAAGTACGTCTATCTGGCAGAATTCGGCTCTTCCAAGAAGATCTGGGCCATCGAGATTGCCAATCCCGAGAATGTAACCGCCGTGGCCAATACAACCATCAAGAGCGAAGGCTTTGACGGCAGCATCTTCCTTTCCTGCCCTCGTGTGGTGAAAAAGAACAATGGAGAACCCATCCTCATTGTCTCCAACCTTTCCACCGGTGCTTATGGCTGGCTCTATGCATACGAAGAGGGTATTACCGCCGAACCTAAGGTCATCAAACTGAATCAGTACGATGCCGGCCGCCGTCTGGGTGATACTTTTACCACCTGGGGCAATTATGAGAATCTGGTGATGATTTTCGGTTCTCATAACGGTAATGGCTTTGTAACCTTCCAGCTTCCTCCCAATGCCAGCAACGTCAGCGGTCTGTGGAGCCGTTTCGCCCTTGACCTTGGCGGCATGCCTGCCTATTATCCTTTCCCGGATAACATTGCAAAGGGCATCTATGCCGTCCGCGGCGAGGCCCGCGATCAGTTCGCCACGGTTGCCGATATCACCAACGACAATGTACGTACAACCGAGGGTGCCCATGCCGTTACGGCAAAGAAGCTCAACTACTCTGCCGGCATGAACGGCAGTGCAGCCGGTTACAATTTCGTTGAATTCAACGGCAAGCGTTATATCATCTATGGTAAGGAAACCATGAATACCAAGAATGGACAGTTGCTTGTTCGTGAAGGCGAACTTACCACTCCCTGGGAAACCATTCTGGGCGTGGACACCGTAGATGCAGACTATACCACTGCGTTCTACACCGACTCCTTCACCGGCGGTATGGCTTCCAGCAACTCTGCCGTGGATGTTGCCATATGGCAGACTGCCAATGAAATCTTCATCGCCCTGGACAAGCAGAAAGCCGGTCTTGCGGTCTATCGTATGTATGCCGAGTAATCCCCGGCCTTACCATTCATATTTCAGGGCGGCCCCAAAGGGTCGCCCTGATTGTTAAAAGGTATTTCTGCTTGTAAGCCGGAAGGGACAGTGAATGATTAGCGGCTTCCGTTCCAGGATCATCTGTGCGGCCAGCCGTCCCATTTCGGCAAAATCGGCCGATACGGTGGTGAGCCCGCCCAGAACCAGTTCGTTCATCTCGAATTCATTGTAAGAAATGATGAAGACATCTTTCCCGACGGAAAGACCGGCTGCTTGAATCTTGTGGGCGAGGGACACCAGACCGGCATCCAGCTGGGAATTCAGCACCAGGAATGTGTCTCCGGGATGGATTTCTTCCGGCGCCGATGTGAGGAATTCCACCGGGACCTGATGCTCGGCGACAAACCGTTCGATACCGTTTCGGATTTCATGGCCATAAAGGGAGGACGGCAAGGTGATGACGCGCAGCCTCGTTGTCCGCCGCATATTCTCCAGCCCCTGCGAAAGGCCGCTGGAGATGTCATTTTCAAAGTCTTGATACACGGCACCATAGTTGCCGGGATAGTTTGGCAACAGGCGGTCCAGCATGATGAGCTTCCGGTTGGGAATACGGGAAAGCTGTTTACGGGCACGTGCCTGCGACGCATCATCCAGAGGGAAATGCGGGGTGACCACGTAATAGTCAAAGTGGTCCAGATAGTTATTCAGATAGTATTCCAGCAGATCCAGGCTCTGGTTGTGGTTCACGATGGTTACTTCGGCCTTGTCTCCGACAGCCTGGGCGAAGGAATTGAACAGAATCTGCTTATAGACGGAGAACTTGTCAATGATAACCAGTACCTGCGGGTGGCCAGCGGCCTGCAAATCAGCCGCATAGAATCCCTTACCGTGCTTGGGTATAATCAATCCTTTTTCCACCAGGATTCCATAAGCCTTTTTGACGGTTTCCCTGGAAATGTCCAGCTCGGCCGCCAGTTCGTTCATAGAAGGGATATGCTCTCCCGGTTGCAGGCGTCCGTTATGCATGGCGTGCTCTACCTGAGAGACCAGTTGTTTGTAGATGGGTTCTTTCCCAGCTGAATCTATCTTGAATACCATAGCTGCAAAGATAGTGGATTTTCTTTAATCGTCAAGAGGGATGGGCTCTCCTTCCGGTGGGAAGCGCTGCAATCCGGAACGGGCCAGGTCCGACTCCGTATCCATGTCAAAGGTGCGGTAGCCCCAGGTCCGGAATACGTCCAGCAGGGCACGGGCTCTTTTGCGGAAGCCCTTGTATTCTTTGGCCGATGCAGGCGACCAGGCTGTCTCGGCCAGGGCGAAAAGACGGGGGTACAGCATATATTCAGCATGTTCGGGCGTAGGGATGAGCTCGGTCCAAAGATTGGCCTGCACGCCCAGCAGATGTTCAGGGTCCATCCCTTCCTCCAGGGGCTCGTAGCCGTAGGTGAAGCGCAAGGATACCAGTTCTCCCACGGCTTTGGGTTCCTTCCGGATGAGGTCCTGGTAATAGTTGTAGTAGCAGTGGCTGTTGGGTGACATGATATAGTCATAACCCAGAGCCGATGCTTTTCTGCCGCCCTCTACACCCCGCCAGCTCTGTACCACCGCTCCTTCCGGAACGCCGGTTTCCAGGATTTCGTCCCAGCCGATGATGCGCCTGCCGTGGCTGCGTACAAAGGCTTCGATGCGTCGGACCAGATATCCCTGGAGTTCTTTCACATCTGTCATTCCTTCCTCTTCCATCCGCTTCCGGCAGTTCACGCATTGACTCCAGGTCTTCATGGTGGCTTCATCACCGCCGATATGGATGAAAGGGGAGGGGAAGATGTCCATCACTTCCCCCAAAACCGTCTCCAGAAGCCGGAAGGTGGCCTCATTGCCAGGGCACAAGTCCCAGGCCCCCGTGTGGAGCCGGCCGTTAGGATGCTGGCACAGCACTTCGGGATAGGCATAACCCACTTCCATGGAGTGGCCGGGCATCTCTATCTCCGGAATGATGGTGATGAATCGTTCGGCAGCATAGGCTACCAGTTCCTTCAAGTCCTCTTTTGTATAATAGCCGCCATATCCTTCCGGGTCATCTGCGGTGGTGAAGCGGTAGTTACCGGCCTCCCATTCGTGGTAGGTATAACCTTTCCGGAAGGCGGTTTTAGCGGTCAAATCCGGATAGGCCTCGCTCTCAATGCGCCAGCCTGCGCTGTCGTCCAGGTGCAGGTGCAGCACGTTCAGCTTGAGCAGCGCCATGGCGTCCATCTGTTTTTTCAGAAAGTCCATGCCCTTGAAACTGCGGGACTCATCTATCATGAGCCCGCGGTGCCGAAGACGCGGATAGTCGAAGATGGTTCCCAGCGGGAGTTCCCCCAGCGCCCGCAACTGCTCCAGCGTCTTTTGCGCGCGGAATTCCCCCTCCGGCGTAAGCGCCTCAATCTTCACACGATTCTTTGAAATGGTAAGCCGATAAGCCTCCTGCTGCTGCCAGGGTTCCAGTTGCGCCACTGCCTTTTTGAGGGACCCGTGACAGGTCTTTGGAGAATACTCCACCGGTGCGGGGATGAGGCCGATTGCGACAGAGAGGATCAGAAGGAATTTCATTTTTCAAAAAAGCCGATGGTCGTGAGTACGGGCCGGTTGGCCTCGGCGGTAAGGTCGTTGAGATGGCCGCCGCCCTTGGCCCACATACCCGTGGAGCCACCGCCGTCAAGATTGAGGGCGCCCTCGCAGCCCAGGCCCTTCATGATGGCGGCCATCTCCAGGGTTGTGGCGCCCTGGGAAGTGGAGATGCGGCCGTCCACAATCAGCAGTATGACTCGGCCGTCCGGGAGGTAGCCCACGGCCGTGCGGTCGGCCAGGACCTCTACACCGTAAATATCATCGGCCCAAAGCTCATAATTGGTTTCCCAATAACCGGCCGATGTCTTTTTCTTGTTGATGGGGCATTTGCCGCCCTGAAGCAGCACGGGGCCGCAGGTGATGGCATTGTAAGGAGTCCAGTCTGCCCTGGGGCAGGGGAATGTGTCTGTGCCGCCCTGCTGGACGGGGCCTCCCGCCACGGTGGGGATGGGCTGGTCGTACACGTATACAGTGCCGTGGGACGGCGTGTAGGACCAATAAACACCTGGAACGCCGTTCTGGTCTACGCCTGCCAGTCCGCGGGAGATTGTGTGCAGTTTTTTGTCCGGGCCCCAGTACTGGCGGTCCACATCCCAGTTGTCATCCTCTACGCGTGCCCAGGGAGTCTGCTCCCCGTCACATACGGCCAGGCCGTTGTTCCAGGTGCCAAAGATGCCGCCGTTTACAAGGACCAGGCATTTGCCGTCTTCTTCAGCTTGCTTGTCAATGGTCTTCTTGTTACCCTTGCCGGGGAAGAGGACCCTCAGTTTTATGTCTCCCGTGCAGTCTGCAACTGCATACCAGGCCTGCAGGGGACGTCCGTTCAGGGTACTTTCCGTCTTGAACACATTGACAGTGGCCGGGAGATCCAGCCCCTCTACTTCCATCCATTGGAAGGAGACTGGTTCCACTGGGTTGGGATCCGGTTCTGGTTCCGGCTCCGGGGCGGGCGTGGTGACAGGCTCTGCCGTTACCTTCAGTGAAAGGGCCCCGTTGTTCGCGAAGGCCTGCACGCCGAAAGTATAGGTCTTCTCCGGCTCCAGATCCGTAAAATGGAATTGCGTGCTGCCTGCGGGAAGGGTTGCGAAAGGCTGGACCGCATTGGCAAACACATAATAGCCTTCCTCGCCGTCGGCGTTGTCTTTCCATACCAGGAGAGCTTCAGTAGGGGAGAGGGCCGATGCGCTGACTTCCGACGGGGCTGCAGGCGCCCCGGCCGTGGGTTGGCCTTCTCCTTTACAGGTAAGGAAAAGGGGCAAGAGGAAGAGCAGGATGCTATTTTTCATAGATAAGTACGTTTAATTCATTCTGTCCCAGGTTGATGGCGGGAGAGCCGATGGCATTTCCATTCAGGTCCCGTCCCTCCACATAGCGGTAACCGGGTGCTTCAATCTTTCCCTTCTGCTGTTTTTCACCCGTGTTGGTTACCACCACTGCCATGCGGTTGCCTGCGCAGAAGCTGCGGGCTGTGAGGCTGGGATTGTTGCAGGTGAAGCCGTTGGTTGCGGTATACCGGCCTTCCAAAAGAAGCTCCGGATACTGATGACGCAGGGCGTTGATCTTGGCAAGATGCGCCTGATACACGGGCGTTTCATCAATGAGGCCACGGCAGCGGAATACTTCGATGTCGTTACGAAGACCTTTCAGGAGGGTGTTGTTCACGCGACGGGGAACGTCATTGTCGTCACGCACGCAGCGGTCGCTCCAAACCACCTCCGGGAAAGTGTAGCGGAACCACTCCGGGAAACTCTCCGGCAGGGCGGTAAACTCAACAATGTGAACAAAGTCACAGAATTGGCTGGTGCAGTCGCTCAGCCACTCCGTTCCCAGCGCGAATTCCGGATTCTTCGCCTTGATATGATCCCGGATTTCCTTCAGGGCGTCGGCCTTATACCGGCCCGTGAAGATGTCCTGAACGGGATATTCGCGGGAAAGGTCCCAGTTGGGGAACTCTTCGGCTACCCCCAGCTGGTCATAAAAGACAGCATCGGCCCCATAATCCATGGCCCTGTCGGCCCAGGCCACAAGCTGGTCCCGCCACAGGCGCTTGCTCATATCGGCAATCACAAAGGTACGGCTGTCATAATACCCCAGTGTAGTTCCCTCACCGGTAAACTTGTAATGCTCCGTGAATTCACGGCCAGTGTTGTCCTTGTTGGCCACCTTGGAGCCACCGCCGTTTTTGTAGAAAACACTCTCAACGTCAATCAGACGGCCGTTGTAGTAGAGCAGCAGGCGGTTTCCCTTGGCACGGTAATCGGCAATGGCGGCCTTCCAGGCGGTGTCTCCACCCTGGCTGTCATCCACCGTATAATTGGGATAACCATTGTCCATGCCTTCCTTCCACCAACCGAAGGCCAGCACGGCGTTGCAGCCTACGGATTCTCCCACGGAGGCAATGCGGCCGGGAAGGTCTGTGTATTTGCGAAGGTATTCGCCATACTGATGTTTGAAGATGATGCGCTGCCAGCCGGTCATGTCCTGTACCCACTCCGGCACGGGAGCGTGGTGCCACCACGTGTCGGCCCAGGCGCGGTAGATGCGGGAAGTGGCCGTCCAGTCGCCTTGATAAGGGACTACAACGGACGCGTCATTGCTCCAGCTGTCTCCGCACATGGCGTTGGGATAGCGGTAAAAACCGGCTTCCAGGTGCTTGAAATCGGTGGTCGTATGGCCGATGGTACTCTGGTCCGGATAAGTTCGCAGTCCGTGCCAGGTCTGCTGCAGGGAAGTGTCGTGAGAGCCAAAATATAGCCCATCTTCTTCTCCAACGAAAGCAAAGCAATTGGAGGCAGCGTTGCGGGGGTACTGAAGGTCGTACTGACGGAATTTCTGGGCCGGAGTCATATATAGGGGCCGCACGTCCACGTTGGAAATCTTCCAGACAGGGTTGTCAAAGATCTGCCCGCCTGTGTGCGTGGTAAGCAGCCGGTACTCCTGAGGAATCTGCATGTGACCGATAAGGGGATACTGCAATTCCCGGATAATGGTGTGCGGCTCGTGATTTTCCAGAGACGCGCCAAAGCGAACCATCGTCCCTTCGGTCCAGATCTTCAAATGCAGGGCAAAGGCTTTTCCGCCCACATTGTCATAGTCCAGGAATACGGTGTCGGCTGCAGTCCTCATAACAGGAGTCTCGTTTGCGCCCGAGATTTCTATTTCTTTTTGCTCCTTTGTGTTGTAGTAAAGGCGCCACAGGGCCTGGCCGCCGGCATAGTTGCGTCCTTCAAAAGCCAGTTTCTGAAGGCGGCCTTCGGAATCGATTTCCACCTCTGTCTCAGGCAGTTCCCCACGGTTGCCCAGCACAAAACGGCAGATATCGTTGTACAGCGCATGGTCCTGCGGAAGTGTAGAAGTGGCCAGCTGCGTTATGGCATTGGAACCGGAATAGAGGGCAACGGCCCCATTACCATACAGTCCGGCATCCTTGTATTCCTTCATATAATGGCGTACGCGGTCCTGCAAGGCCGGGACATCGGTTGCATCGAAGATGAGTTTCCCGTCACCGTCCGGGCCTTTGCGTCCGTCTGTCATCTGCGCGGCCACACAGGAATACTCCAACTCCAGTTCCATACCCATGCCGTATTCCCGGATGGCTGCCAGCGTTTTGTCAAAAGGATGGCGTCCTTCCTGTTTGAGGTCCCAATACCAGTTGGGCTGCATCCAGGCCTGGTCGATTCCCAGTTCCTTCCAGTACTTATAACCGGGCCCCATGTGATAGGGAATCCAGTACAGACCCTGACCAGCGGCATGGCAATGGGCGGCCAGGGCCGGAGCAATTTCCTCCCAGTTCTTGTACTGGCAATTTACATCTATATCGTAGGGCAGGTAAATCTCTTCGGAGGTGATATAAAAGCCGGAGAGCTCCAGATGCTGCGTATCCAGGGCTTTGAACATTTCCCTTGCACTGTCCATGTACCAGTACAGCGCCTTTAGCCGGTCTTGCACCTTGGAAAAGTCCAGCCCGTCGCCCCAGTAAGTGGTGGAAGAGGTTTTGTCCATGAACGCTTCGAACATGATGGCGTCCGGAAGACCGATGATGACCCCGCGTTTCCTCGCAGGAGCCCCGATGCGGGCGGCAACTTCCTGGCAGGCTTTATCCAATTGTGCCACACCCCCGTCTTTTCCCAGCCAGAGGTCCAGTTGGTGCTGCCAATCGTTTTTCCCGGCACTTTTACCGGGACCTAAGACAAATGTCTTTCCCTGCGCCGCCCCTTCCAGGAAGAGGAAGCCTTCGAACAGCCAGTGTTCGCTGCCGTCGGGTGCCTGCCAGCTCACGTGGGGGGCAAAACGGTCGGCGTCCCACTGTTGCGGCTCCCGGTGCCAATAGCCAACCAGGCTGATATCCTGGAACTGTCGGGGTTCTGGGGAGGGGATGGCTGTCTGACAACTAATGGCAAGCAGCAGGGAGGCTATAAGGCAGAGTTTCTTCATTTTTTCAAAGGCGAATCAATGATAAAGTTACAAATTTCCCGGAACATGGCCTGGTCTTCCGGATCTGAGGACGTGGCCAGCTGGTGCCAGGCATCGGTACCGGAGTAGACAGCCAGAGGGAGTACTCCGTACAGGCCGGTATCCTTGTAGGCATCCATGTATTCCCGGACGCGGGAACGCAGAATGGGAACGTCTTTGGCGTAGAAGGTGGGAGACCCGCTCCCGTCGGGGCCGGAGCGGCCGTCGGCCATCACGGATGCCACCAGGGAGTATTCGAATTCCAGTTCAATACCCATCCTGTATTGCTTGAGGGCCTGTTTGGTGTCGATGAGCGGATGGGATATGTTGTCGTGGTCCCAGTAGTAATTGGGCTGCATGAACACGCCGTCAAAGCCCAGCTGACGCCAGACACGGTGTCCCGGAGCCAGATGATAGGGGATCCACCACAGCCCTTCGTTGCAGGCGTGGGCATATGAAGCCACCCAGGGGACCAACTCTTCCCAATGCTTGTACTCGCTGTTCCAGGTATCGGAACTGCCATATCCCAGCCCGGCCGCCTCATAGAAAGCGGGAGCCAGGTGCAGTTCCTCACTCAGGATGTAGAATCCGGCCAGTTCCACGTGCTGCAGGTGCAGCATATAGAAGCGTTCCCGGCAGCGGTCCATATACCAGCGGTAAGCGGCTTCCTGGTCCTGCGGTTGTGCAAAATCCAGTACCTTGCCATTCAGGGAGCCCCAGTAAGTGGTAGAGGAACCCTTGTCACTGAAATACTGTAACATCACGGGGTCCGGCAGGCTCATCACTACATAGCGGGGCCGGGGAGGGGTTCCGGCAGCGGCAATGGCGGCATCCAGTTGCCGGAGTGCGCCGTCATCGGCCAGCCAGGCATCCAGAAGGTCTTCCCAGGCCTCTTTGTCGGCCGATTGCCGCCCGTTGGCCAGGCTATAAGATTGTCCCCGCCGTCCGTTATAGCCGTCGATGCACAGAAATGCGTCAAAGAGCCAATTCCCTTCATAACTCACGTGAGAAGCGAATCGCTCGGCAGTCCATACCGGTGGATTGGCGTTGTGCCAGCCCATGGTAACCAGCGAAAGGTCGGCAAAGGAAGGCGCCTTGCTGCGCGCTTTTTCCCAGGCGTACAGGCCATCAGGTCCCTTGACGGTGGCAAACGTCAGCGTCTGCAGCGGACCTTCTTCCCCACTGGGGCCGATGCCGCGGGCACAAAGGACATATTCTGTAAGGGGCTCAAGGTCGTTTAATGTGAGGGTAAACTGCCTGGGACCGGAACCTCCGGTCTCCAGGGAATGCGGTATTGCTCCGGCCTCATCGGCGCTGGTTCCCACTCCATATTTCACTGCTACGGAGTTAACGCTGTTGACCGTAAAAGCGGCCTGGAAAGCATTGACATATTCTTCCGTGATCCGGATGGACGGATGCACGGCCTCCTCCGTGTTCTCCTTCCCCTGACAGGATGCCAGGAGAAGGAGAATAAACGGTATGAGAGACCTTGCCCGCATCAATTAATTGACGCTCATTCGGAAGAGAGACAGTCCGACGTTCTGTTTAACGACGGCGATGTACACTTCATTTCCGGCAATCCGCACATCCAAATCCATGCCACTGTTACCCGAGGCCTTCGGGGATGGCGTATCATCCAGGCCTTCCTGCTCGGTGTCATTCTGGATGGCCGCCTGGTAAATGACATTGCGTTCTTCCAGCATGCCGGACCAGCTTTGCCCGGCTTCGCCTTCCAGGATGAAAAGACGTCCGTCGGACGGGCTCACCTGGCGGGTGTAAGCGATATAACGCTTGCCGTCAAACTCAAAGAAACGGAAGGCCGTGTCGGCAAAGTAGCCGGACAGTTCGGCCAGGGTAGGTTCCTTGTCGGCGCCCTCCAGGGTATACAGATCCTTGGAAGCGGTGGTAAGCCAGGCGGTTTCTCCGCCGCGGACACTGCTCACGCCCTGGTTGATATTGTCGGGGAAGGGGAAATAGGCACCTGCGCCGACGGCAGCGGGGGCGACGATACGGCCCATCAGCCACATGGCATTCAGTCCGTTCAGTTTGAAAGTCACCGTTCCGTCGGGGGAGCTGAAGTCCTTGAAGAAGAGCATACCGCCCTGCATACTGCCCCAGAACGTGAAGGTGTCGCCCAGTCGGCGGCTGGCCCACGTGCTCATATTGATCACTCTGGGATCGGCGTCAATGCCGTCGGCGTACACATACAGTTTGGGGTCGCCGGCATTCATGTTGGATACGGCAAGGACATCCTTGCCGCCATTGATATCGGCGCTGGTGTTGGGGATGATGCGCGGGCAGCTCAGGTAGAAGATGCCCTCATCGGCTACGGTTCCTACGGGCAGTCTCTTGTAGATGCCGGGATCCTGCAGGCTGATGGCCCAGAGGTTCTTGCTGGTGTTGGTTTCGGCAATATAGATGTAATTGTCGTCCAAGGCCACATTACGGTCTGCTCCTGCGGTGAAATCGCCAAGATAATCGCTCCAGGAAGCGGTTTCCGTAGAATACTTGCCCCACATGCGGATAACCGACAGTCCGGGCGGCGGTGCGTAATAACTGAAGCTGATATAGGTAACCAGGTTGCCGTAGGAGAGTCCCTTCAGGTCAAAATCTTCCCCATGCAGAGAGGCTGTCAGTTTCTCTCTCTGCAGGCGTACGGGAATCAGGTAGTCGGGGAATTCCCCCAGCTGCCCATCTTTCAGCAGGACACTTTTATCCAGCAGGACACGGAAGTTTCCTCCCATGGCGCCTTCTTCGATGACAGCATCGTTATCCAGCAGGGTGACAAGACCTTCGGGCGCAGCAATATAGGATGTCTGGTGCGTCTGGTTATAGCTTTCGATAAGGCTGTTGTCTATACAAACAGGGAAACTGAGGCCCAAATACTTCACAGCAGGCTTCAGATTGACATCCAGAATCAGGGTTTCCTGCAGTTCCGGCTGTTCTCCGCCCGGTCCCGGTTCCACGTCCTTGGCCTCCACCACGCGTGACACGTTGGCTTGGGGAACGGATATGCCGGAGCGATTCAGGTGGAGCAAAACCAGCTCCCGGCCCTCATTCACTGTCAAATCCTGGGACTGGATACGAAGGGGAATGACATAACGGGTGTCATCGGCAATGAATTGGGCCATAAGTTCAGGGTCCCAACTGATGGTAAAGGTCCGGGTTACATCTTCCACGGCAAAGTCCAGCATTTCCTGGTCAAAACTGACAAGGGAAGGCAGCACGGCCTTGAAATCGGTTTCATGTGCTTGATTATAATCGGGAAGCGCCGTTTCGGCCAGGCTGATGCTCACTTTGCCGGAAGCCTGTCCTTTCCCGCTTTTACTGATTCCCAGCACATAGTTTCCGGTATGAACGGAGGTTTCCTGCAGCAAGTCATCTGCATTGATGCCAAAACTGTCGGGAACCATGAAGTTGTCCCTTTCATCCCTGATGCATCCGGTCAGCAATAACACGGCTGCAAGCCATATGATCGTCTTTTTCATAATCCTTTCAACTTTGTCGGTTTACCAACCGGGGTTCTGGGTGAAATTGGTCATTTCGGCCAGCTGTGCGCTGCCGAAGGGGAAGAGATAGTCGCGGTTCTGGAAGACGGAGCGGCCACCGATATAGTCATCACTTACGCGCGTCCAGGAATCCTCATAATTGTCGGCGGTAAGATGAAGCGTCCAGTTCTCCACATTGTACTCCTTCAGTGCAATCATGGTACGCATGGCGTCATAATGGCGCTGGCTTCCTTCGAAGGCGAACTCGCACATCTTTTCCTGACGGATCATCCAGCGCAACCATTCCTGGCCGCTGCGGGTGACGCCGCCGATGGTGCCGCCGGCGCCGGAAAAGTCAATCTCCGGGTAGGCTTCCTTCAGGCCCTTCAAACCGCTGCGCGCGCGTACCTTGTCTACATACAGAATGGCTTCGTCGGCATCGCGGGTCGTTTTCTCATTACAGGCTTCGGCATAGGAAAGGTAAACCTCGGCCAGGCGGAAGGCGGGGAAGACATAGCGGATACTGCTGTAGTCCGTATTCTCCTTGAGCTGGTTGCCGGCCTTGTACAGGCGGCGCCAGGTGTACCCCACGCGGTTGCAGCCTTCGGTGGCAGAGTAGGGCGAAGTGCATTCGGTATTGCTGTAGCAGGTGAAGCGGAGGGCATTGCCGTCCATGGGGCGTTCACAGGGCCACCAGAAACCGTTGGGAACGAAGTTGGAGTAGAAGCGGGCGTCGCGGCCTACGGTGCTGTTATGCGCTTTGAAGGGCTTGGCCCAGGAGGGATCCACGTCTACCAGCTGCTGGTAAGCGTTGTTCCACCCCGTGGCTTTGTAACCGGATGCGTCATCCACCAAAGGACGGGACAGATCCAGCATGCCGTTGGTCTCCGCGTATCCTACCACGGGATAGCGACCCGTTTCGGCCATAGGGTAGGCGTCCACCAGCTTGAGGGAAGGGGTGATGAGGGAGAAGCCGTTGCGGCAAAGCTTGCCGCCGGAAGGGAAGGAAAAGGCCAGCTCGGCTCCAACAGTGCCCAGGTAGTCCTCTCCCCACTGGCGGTACCACCATCCCCAGATAATCTCCGGATTGGTGCCCCAGTTCTCGAACCAGACATTCTGGTAGGAATCGGCCGCATCCTGGATATTTGTTAAAGGAGCGCCTTTCTGCGTGAGGCTGTACTGGTTCAGGTCAATGATGTCCTTGGCCGCCTGGGCAGCTTTGTCCCACTTGGCAGGGTCATAAGAAGGGAATAGCTGTTCTCCACGGCTGTTGGTGAAGCCGGCATACAGGGAAGAACCATTCTGCCCGTTATAAAGGGGAGAAGCGGCAAACAGCAACAGGCGGGCCTTGAGGGCCATTGCGGCGCCTTTCGTGGCACGGCCCATGTTGGAGGAAGCTGCCATCACGTCGGAGACGTTGGCCGGAAGCAGGGCGATGGCCCGGTCCAGCTCTTTCTCGATAAACGCCACATTCTGATCTACCGTATGACGGTCGATATCCTTTCCATTGATACCCTGGTCACTTGCTACGGGATTGCCGTCGGCATCCATCCAGAGGAAAACAGGACCGTAGTGACGGAAGAGACTGAAATAGTAGTAGGCACGCAGGAAACGGGCTTCCCCTTCCATGCAGGCTACAAGTTTTTCGGAGTCTTCCTTGTCATAGTGCAGGTTGTCAATGAAGGTGGTGCACTCATTGATGGCTTCGTAAAACTTCTTCCAGTAGTTGCCGCTGCCCACACCAGTGGCGCTGGCGCTGGAGTATTCTCCACGGCGTACTTTGTACCAGTTGGTCTCCCACTGGGACTTTCCGTGCAGCGCTTCGTCGGACCGAAGGCTGGTTCCGCCCTCGTTGCTGCGCAGATTTTCGTCCTGTGGAATATAGGAATACAGGTGGGCCAGATACTGGCGAACGGCCGTAGAACGGCCCATGATGTCTTCCAGCGTAGCCTGGTCCTTGGTGTTGATGTCAAAATAGGAGTCGCAGGAAACGGCGGTGCAGGCAGCTGCCAGCACGGCGATGAAGGATAATCTGATGGTGTGTTTCATAAGGCGTTTCCTTTAAAAGTTCAAGTTCAGACCCAGGCTCACGTTGCGGGTGAGCGGATACACATTGCCGTAGGTGGATTCCAGTTCAGGATCCCAGAGCTTGAAGGCCGAGAATGTTAGCAGGTTCACACCCTGCAGGTAGATGCGGGCGGTGGAGATGCCTATCTTCTTGGTCCATTTCTTGGGGAAGGTATAACCCAGCTCAGCGTTCTTCAAGCGAAGGAAGCTCATGTCCTTCTGCCAGTAGGTGGAGGCGCGCAGGTTGTTGGCCGGCGTTTCCGTGGAAAAGCGGGGGTATTCCGCGTCGGCGGTGTGCGTGACAGACCAGCTCTTTTCGGCCACATCGGCGAAAATCTGACCCTGGACCTTCACGTTGGAGGCGGCGCCACCGTAGAGGTTGTAGCCGCCGATGATGCGTGACACGTGAGCCATGCCGCTGAAGAAGACGCTGGCGTCAATTCCTTTCCAGCTAACGGAGAGGCCGAAGCCATAGTTGATTTCGGGGATGGAGGTGTAGCCGATGGCCACTACGTCGTAGTCATCCACCTGACCGTCGCCGTTGATGTCGCGATACTTGATGTCACCGGGCGCCACGGCACCGAAGGTCTGGGTGGTCCAGGTGTCAATTTCCTCCTGGCTCATGAACAGGCCTTCCGCTATGAGGCCGCGCTGCTGCCCGTTGGCGAAGCCGGCGGTGTTCTGGTAGGGCCATACCTGGGACGGCTTGTCGTCGTACACGCGCTTGTTGCGGTTGAAGGTATAGTTGCCGCGGGCGCTCAGGTTAAGACCGTTCGGGAAAGTGTAGTCGAACTGGGCGCTGAGGTCGAAGCCGGCGTTCTGCATTTCGCCGATATTGGTGTACTGCGTCTTGCGCATACCCACGGCGCTGGGAAGGCTCTGGCGTTCGATGAAGATACCGCTGCGGTAATCGTTGAAGTAGTCAAACTGTAACTTGATGTGGTCCTGCCAGAAATTGATTTCAACACCGGCGTTGCGCTTGAGGGCTTCTTCCCACACGATGCCGGGGTTGCCGATATCGCCCGTGGTAACACCGCTGGTTCCCACGGGGCCGGTGAGGCCCCAGTTGAAACCGGCGATACCGCTGGTATCCATAGTGGTGTTGTATCCGAAGCGGCGGTTGCCGCCGATCTGGTCGTTACCCACTTTACCGATGGAGGCCTTGATTTTGAAAAGGCTCACCCAGGTCTTGATGGGATCCCAGAACTTTTCATTGGAGACGATCCAGCCGACAGCTCCGGAAGGGAAGAAACCAAAGCGGTGACCCGGAGAGAAGTTTTCGGAGCCGTTGTAACCGAAGTTGAACTCGGCGAAATAACGGTCTTTGAAACTATATGTGGCACGGCCGGCGATACCCAGGCTCTTGTAAGGGAAGGTATACCAGTAACTGCTGGGGTTGATGTTGGTACGCTCCCGCAGATACCACAGGAACATGCCGCTCACGCGATGGGCGCTGTTGAAACTGTGCTCGTAATTGACAGAGGCCTCCACGTTCAGGATGGTCTGGCCGGTAACGCCGGAGCTGGATGTATTGATATAACCCGTTCCGCTGTTTCCCTGCAGTGCGTATTCATAGTCTTTGATTTCGTCATTGTAACGCAGGAAATAAATACGGGGCAGGATGACGTTGGTGTAGGATGTGTTGCTCTTGGCATCCCAGGAAACCTGCAGTTTGGCCGTAAGCCCTTCCAGCAGGAAGTCGGAGAAATCCTGGGTAAGGGAGACGGTGGTCTGTGCGTTCTGGGTGGAAGCAACCGCATAACCCATGTTGTTGATGAGGTTGTACGGGTTACGGCCATTCTCCGGGTTGGAGAGCGTCCCGTCACTGAACACCACGGGGAAGCCGATAGGCGAAATCTGGAGGGCGTAATTGTAGATTTCGCTGATGTCGCTGCCCGGCTTGTTCTTCCTGGTGAACTGGGTGCTCAGGTCCATGCCCAGAACAGTGGACTTGGTGATGTTGATGTCCACGTTGGTGCGGAAGTTGAATTTCTGGTAATTCATCTGGGCGTTGTAACGGTCGTTCCGGGCAACGTTGAAGATACCGTCTTCATAGTAGTAGGAACCGCCGGCATAATAACGCACGTTCTTGGTACCGCCCACCACGGCAATATTGACCTTGTGGTTCATGGCCACGTTCTTGAACAGCTGGCTCATCCAGTCCACATTGGGGTAAAGGTCGCTGTACCGGATAGGAAGGGCGCCTTCGGCGTCATTGACCAACTGGGAACGCACCTCGTCTGACGCAAGGTACATGGAGCGGCTGTAGTCGTCAATCATGCCTGGCTGCATGGTGTTCAGGTAATCAATGAACTGCTCGGCCGATGCCATACGCGGCAACTGGGTGGGAGAGGTGATGCCGGATTCCAACTTCACGCTCACCTTGGGCTTGGACTCCGAGCCGCGCTTGGTGGTGATGAGCACGATGCCGTTTGCACCGCGGACACCGTACAGGGCTGTGGCAGTAGCGTCCTTCAGGATGGAGAAGGAGGCGATATCCTCTGTATCTACCAGGTCCATGGAGCGCTCTACGCCATCTACCAGGATGAGCGGATAGGAATTGGCGCCGAAGGTATTGACGCCACGAATCCAGAACTCCGCGCTGGATCCCGGCTCGCCGGTATGCTGGACGGCCACAACGCCGGCCAGTTTTCCGGCCAGGCCCGTTGACAGCTGGCCGATAGGCGCTTTCAGTATCTCGGCGTCTACCGTGGTGATGGAGCCGATGACGGACGCTTTCTTTTGAGCGCCGTATGCTACCATTACCACCTCCTCCAACTGATTGGCCTGGGGAACCAGTTTAATCAGTAGGTCTGTTTGCGTCCCCACGGTAACCGGTTCATCCTCATAGCCCAGAAAGCTGACGATGAGCACGTCACTGTTTTTGACGCTGATCTCGAATCGGCCGGCCCCGTCAGTCATGACGCCGCGGGTTTCACCCTTAACGGTGACAAAGGCACCGGCAACCGGTGCATCCGTCTCGTCCAGGACAAGGCCCTTAACGCTGCGGCTCTGCGCTCCGGCGTCCCAGAAGGGGAGCAGAAACAGAACCAGAGCTGTCAGCATGGAACAAGTTTTCTTTAAAAAGGTCATATAAGTATGGGTTATTTTGTTTTAAACAGGGAAGATAAGCCTTCGAAGACGGCTCCAAACGGGGCGCTTACCAGACGGATGCCTTCCAACTGGTGCTGCATGGTATCCTGCATCAGTGAGAAGGACTGGCCGATTTGCCCGCCTATCAATACAGTGTCAATATCCAAATCGCTGATGGCTTTTCCAAGGGCCTCACCCAGATACGCTCCCACGCTTTCATACACTTTTCGGGCTGTTTTGTCTCCGCCATAAGCCTTTTCAGCAATGGAGCGGGCTGTTTCATCTTTGTCACCGCTCATAGTGGCATAGGCCCGGCATATTCCCCTGGCCGACACATAATCTTCCAGGATGCCGCCCTCTTCCACGGGGAGGTTCCACAGGTTCCTTGCCGGGGATCCGGAAGGAGCATATTGTACCTGTCCCTTAAGGGCGTAAGCAAAGCCCAGACCGGTTCCCAAAGTAACCAAAGCGGCGTTATGGCGTTGCAGGCTGAGCATCTTGACAGAGCCCAACAGAACGGCGTTTACATCGTGATGGAATACCAACTGAACCTTTTCCGGTATATGTACCAATTCCCGAAAACGCTTTCCATAGACAGATGCGAATTTGTGCTCCATCAGGAAAATGCCCTGCCGGAAGTCGAAGGGGCCGGGAATGGCAATTCCAATGCCGGAGAGACCATCAATAGGGCCGATGGCGGTTGCCAATGCCTGGGCAATAGCCTCGCTGCTCCCATTGGAATCAATGGGAAACATTTGGCCGTCGGACCGTTTGATGAAGGTTCCGCCTATGTCAAGCAGGGTCGTTTTGGTAACCATCTCTCAGGCAGGTTTTGTGTACGCGTATGGGTTCTTTTCCTAAGTTCTCAATGACGTATTTACCCATGGAGGCGGGTACGCAGGCAATCTCCATGAAATCCAGGTCGAAGTAGCGCTCCGGATGCTCCGCGCTGCGGATGCGGATATGGTCCCCGTCCACCAGCGTAAGGACGTGGAACTTCTCTCCCTTGGTGTCCTGCTCACACTGTTTCTCGAATTCCAGTCTTCTGAGGGAAATATACATCTGGGGGTTCTCGCCCAGGATGTATTCCTGCCAGCCATCGCCTTCGCGGTCCAGGCGGGGCTTTTGAACAATGTATTCAGGACTGTCGGGGTCGTGGATCACGCTGTAACGGCGGTCCTGACGTACATTGAGTTCTCCCAGATGCGTGTGGATGGGGCGCTGTTTACCGTCGAAGTCCAGGCGCAGGTAGTCATACATCTTATAAGTATAGGAGCCGATGGTGAGAGAGCCAATCTCCAGGATCACCTGGTTGCGTCCGCTGGAGTGGATGGTACCGGCGGGCAGCATCACCTGCAGACCCGGGACAGAATTTTCGTAGCTCACATACTTCATATAGTCGCAGGGGTCGTGCTGCGTATCGGCCGCCTCAATCTCCTTGAAGAAGGCGGGGATGTCGGCATCGTCCCGGAAGCCGATGAAGGTCTTAGCTTCGTGGCCGGTGATGACCACATAGTAGCTCTCATCCTGACGTCCGAACTCGTTGTAATTCTCCACGTTGAACTTGCCGCCACTATGGCACTGGATACTCATGTTACCTGTGCTGTGGTAGCTGTCGTCCCAGTTGAAGCGGATGGGGAAGTAGCCTTTGTACTTGCGAACACAGGTTTCGCCCATCAGATTCACGCCTTCCTTATGCACGAAGGAGCAGTAGTTGATATCCAACATTTCCTTTCCGGCCTGCACCAGCACACTCACCTCCATGGGGATGAAGTCAAACACCCAGGCGGCGTTGCGCATCTTCTCCGGCAGGTGGCGCTGCTGTTTCATGTAGGAACCGCCCCATACGCCCTCCAGATAGCAGGGCTTGGCACGGAACGGGTATTTGACAAGCTGGGCGCAGATATCGGCGAAGGCCCCGAAGGGCATCATCTGCAGGTTTGCACGGTCGTTGTCCAGGAAGTACCAGTCAAGGACATCATCGCCAAAGAGCTCCTTCCTCAGCTGGACGGCGTTCTCGAAATCGCAGTAGTAGCAACGACGGATGGTGCGGTTGATGATGCCGGTGTGCTTCTTGCCGATATTGGCGTATTCGCCCGCGCGGATGCGCAGCATGCAGTTCATCGGGGTGATATCGAACCAGCACTTCACGTCGTACAGGGGACGGAACTCCTTGATGAGGGAGCCGTAGCCGTACACGACGACCAGTGTTCCGGGTGCTTTGAGCGCGGGAATCTCCTTCTTGAAGGCCTCCACCTTGGCGGAATCCATCAGGTCGATATAACCGCCGTGGTATACCTTGCCATACAGAAGTGTCGGGTCAACCTTGGTATCCCAGATGAGAAGGGGATCGATGATGGCATCGATTTCCTCTCCGCTTTTGAAAGTGCGCGCAGCGGAATCCACGAACTCTATCTTGAAATCAAACACGGCGCACTCGCGGGCGAGAAGGCTTACCATCAGGTCGAACTTGGTGGTAGTGTATCCGTCGAAGGCCACGATGGCGCCCTCCTTCCGCACTTTGTCGGCGATGGCGGTGATAAACTTCTTGGCCACCATCGAGGTGCCGCCGCCCACGACGGAATCGATGGTCTTTTGGCTGAGTTCCGGCCTGTTCACGGGTTTGGGGTCGTGAAAGGGGAACGGGTTGTACATGAAACTCATATCGTTACTACTGAATATTGAAATCTACCCAAATGGGGAAGTGATCGGATGCAAACAAGCCGTTGTAACGGGTGTCGTTGCATCGGTAGTGCAGCGGGACTACACCCTCGCCCTTGTAATAGATGAAGTCAATCCTGCGTTCGGGCAATCTGTCCAGCTGCCAGCCGTTGAAGCTTCCTTCCGGACCTTCCCGCAATTCCGGGGCGTTGTCAAAATAGTGAAAGGAATCCTTCCACCAGGTTCTGTACACGGTCGAAGGCGCATCCGATTCGCAGGCGTTGAAATCCCCGATAAAGAAGGAGGGCCAGCCGTTGGGATTGTACCTTTTTTCCATTTCTACAAAGACATGGGCATGTTCTGCGTGCTGGTCCGTGTTGAGCGGAGCATGGGTCACCATCACGAAGAACTTCCTCTCGGCAAGGATATCTTCCATGACAACACAGAAGCCTCCACGGATATACTGGTGTTTCAGGTCCAGTCCCAGGTCATTCACCTGTTTTTTTTGCGGGGGATTGGAAATCCAGAAAAAATGCGGTTCGCCAGCCATCCGGAAACGGTCCTTTCTCCAGATGAGACCATGGGCTTTGGTTCCCTTACCATCTTCGGCGTAGGGGCTGAAGAAATAAGACTCGTAAACGGCACCCCGCCCGGCCAGGAGATGAGGTAAGCTTTCCTGTTCCGGTGTATCCACCTCCTGGAGCCCGCACACATCTAAGGCGTTGTCCAGGATGGACTGTACCAGCCGCGGGCGGCGTACCCGCCAGTTATTGTCGGGACTTGCGTCGTCCAGTACGGACCTTCGGAGATTGTATGTGCCGATTCTGATTCTCATTATCTGATATCGTAGAAATCGAATCCCATCATCTCGGCCAGCGCTTTGAGCTGCGGGCGGTAGTCACCGTCCACAATGGCGTAGTGCTGGGTGACGCCTATATTGAGAACCTTCTCCCATAGTTCCTTGACGGGAACGACGGGTTTGAAGATGGTGTGGCTGTAAGTGGCCAGCAGATGCTTTTTGCCGCTCTGCGGGGTGTCTTTCTCGGCCAGGCTCTCGGCCATGAATGTAACCAGTTTGTACTTGCCGTTTTCCTCGTACAGACCCGCAACGGTCTTCATACCGGGGGAGAAGCGATACCAGGCAAACGGGGCGCCGGCGTACTTCCAGGAAGTCTTGGCAAAACGTACGTCGCGGGAGATGATCACGTTGTCCTGCCAGGCGGGGTCGTTGTGGTCGTTGGGACCGGCGTGCCCGCCGGCGAAAGTGCCGAAATCGTCCTCGATGTGGAACGGCTCGATAAAGTTGACGTGCTTCCCGCTCAGGAGCTTCAAGATATAGGTGATGAGACCTGCGCCGATATCGGCTTCCGGCACCAGCACGCTTACGTTCTCATTGAACCAGTTGGGGTAGAAACCCGCGCGGCAGCCGGCGGTGCGGAAAGTGGCCTGGTCGATGTCGTTGTACACATAGCAGTCGATATCGTTCTTTTCGGCCAGCTTCTTGATGGCCAGGGTGGCCTTGACGCAGCCGATGAACTTGTCGTACTCCACGTCGTCCATCATCTTGTATTTGGACGTGAGCTCGTCGGCATAGGCCTTCACTTCTTCGTCGGTGAGATTGTCAATCTCGGTGCCGTAGTCGCTGTAAGGCAGGTAGTGAATCTCCGGGCCGATCTTGGTGAAGAGGTCATAATTGTCGATGTAGGTGCTCCACATGGCCTCGTTCATATTGGCCATGAGTCCCAGGTTGGAGTGGCGCAGGATGGCGCGGGCCTTGGCTGCATCGGCAAAAACCCTGACGCGTTCCGTAATCTCTTCACGCGTGCCCAGGACGGTCTTGACACCTTCGCGGGGGATGCGTTTGACGCTGCCGCTGCCTTCCAGGGAACCCACCAGGGTACCGGCGCAGAGGTAATCTACGAAATCGTCCTCGTCCAGGGTGGTCTCGAAGGTCATTCGCGGCTTGGCTACGTTGCAGAAGATGATGGGCATCTGCGGGCAGTCGCGCAGGAACCGTATCCAGGCAAAATCTTCACTCCAGGAGAGGAATTCGGCATAGATGAAGTCCACGTCCCGATCGAAGAAAAGTTTGATGGCTTTTTCGGCGTCTTCACGTTCATATACAATCCCGGGGTCCACCAAGTCCAGGAAGTCCATGGTGGCCTTGATTTCCTTTACGGCTTTGTCCTTGCGTTCTCCGTAAGTGCCCCGTTTGGGGCCGGAAAGGTTTTTGAAACGGGGGCTGGCTATGAGCAAAAGCCCGGCCTTGGCCTTCCGTGCCTTACATTCTCTATTCATGGTTTTTGATTCTAGTGTTGTCTTTATTGTAGTATTTGAAGCTTACCCACAGGCAGGCCAGTCCGCAGAGCAGCCAGATAATGCCTAAAATGGGGAAGGTGGCGTTGAGACTGCCGGTGGCCTCCTTGATAAGGGCCAGGATATACGGGGCGGTGGCCCCCACGGCGAACCCCGTCATAATCATGGCGCTGGAGCAGCTGGCATGCAGGTGTTCCGGCGTTACGTCGTACAGGGCCGCATATATATTGGCGTCGAAGAAAGCCCGGAAGAAGCCCCAACCTGCAAAGCACAGGTACAGGAGCCAGATACTCTTGGTTGTGCCCATAAACGGCAGGAAGGCCGCGCCCAGGATGAGGCCGGCGCCCTGGATGATCATACGCTTCTTGGGGTCCTTGGCTGCCCATTTGTCACTGAGCGTGCCTGCCAGCAGTACACCAGCGAAGGCCGCCACATAGGTCCACAGCATGGAATGGAGGCCGGCCTGCGCACCCGTCTGGCCGAAGTTCTCCTGCAGGAAGGTGGGTACCCAGGTCATGTAGCCGGTTATTACGAAGATGAAACCGCAGAAGCCGATGGTTACCATGAGGGCCGTGGGTGTAGTGAACACTGTCTTGAAACCGTCCCAGATAGCAGGTTTGGCCTGCTCGGCCGAGCTGCGGGGCAGGTCCTTCAGCCGCCAGGCCATTACAGCGGCCCAGATGACACCGGCTCCGCCAAAGATGTAGAAGGCGTACTGCCAGCCCATATGGTCGCCGATGTAACCAGCCAGCCAACCGGCCAGAATCACGCCCACGTAGTAGGAGGTCTGGTGGATGGACATAGCCCTGGCCCGGGTGTCCGTGTGGTATTGTCCCAGGAGGGAATAGTTGGCAGGACCGAAGAAGGCCTCCCCGCCGCCGGTAGCCACCGAGCGGGTGAGGATGAGCAGGAAAACGCCGTTGGCAAGCCCCGTGAGCATAGTGGCCACGCTCCAGAACAGGATGCTCAGCGTGCAAACCCACTTACGGCTGAAACGGTCTCCCACCCAACCGCCGATAGGTACCATGGCGGCATAGAACAGGTTGAAAAAGACAGCAATCAGACTTACAGAGGAGTCGGTAAGGTTCAGGCTGTCCCGGATAAGTGGTAGAACCGAGTTAAAGACCTGGCGGTCTCCCTGGTTAAGGAGATAGGCCACCCATAGAAGGGCCAGCACTTCCCACTTATACCATTTGACGTTATTTTTCATCTGTGGTGTACTGTGTTTCTTTTTTCGGACAAATTTATTACTTTTGTCTGGAAAAAACAAAAAGAGTTTCCTATGAATACACACGATTTTTCAGCAATGGCTCAGCTCTACAGTGAAGAACTGTACCAAAATGTGCTTCCTTTCTGGCTGGAGAAATCCCAGGACAAAGAATTTGGCGGTTATTTCACCTGCCTGAACCGGGACGGCAGCGTTTTCGACACCGACAAATTTGTATGGCTCCAGGGCCGCGAGGTCTGGATGTTCGCCATGCTATATAATAAGGTAGAGAAGAACGAGGCCTGGCTGGCCTGCGCCAAGCAAGGTGCCGAATTCCTGGAAAGGTTCGGCCA
>JAEEGF010974435.1_pt1 | contig 37050 bp, 39 predicted proteins | sample 9134171 | NCBI WGS metagenome assembly JAEEGF01 (sample SAMN16246542, study PRJNA631951) | gut metagenome | biome: gut microbiome; feature: rumen; material: AP-attached | host: Bos | place: Iran: Karaj | collected 2018-10 | reverse complement strand
TGCACTTCAGGCACTGAAAGAATATGGCATCAAGCCGGATATAGTGTCGGGCACCAGTGCGGGTGCCTTGGCTGCAGTGCTCTACTCGTCAGGATATTCACCCAAGCAGATAATCGAAACATTTCAGGGATTGAATTTCTTTAAGGACATTGTTACACCAAGTTTGCCGAAAGGAGGTATTTTCGACTCACGTCCTTTGCTGGAGCTTATGCAAAAAAAACTGCCTTACAAGCGTTTGGAAGATTTACCAATACCGACTTGCATTGTGGCATCCGATATGGAACACGGGGTGGCAAAAGTGTTCACTAAAGGGGAGATAGCCCCTCGGGTGGTGGCATCATGTTCCATTCCGGTCATCTTCCGTCCGATGTGCATCAACGGGGTGCATTACGTTGACGGCGGCGTGTTTCAAAACCTGCCCGTGGCGGCCATCCGGCAGAAATGTGACAAGGTAATAGCCCTCAACCTCATCCATTTGGAAGAAGAAAAATACAGAGACAATCTTGTATCGGTGGCTTATCGTGCTTTCATGATGATGATGGTTGCCACCGAGCCCGATGCCGCCGCCCAATCCGACCTTTTTATAGAGCTTGACACCTACGGCTGCATGGTTCACGATATTTCTAAGATAGAAGAATTGTTTTTCCGTGGCTATGACAGTACGGTGAAGGTGCTGGAAGAAACCGGCTACCGGCGTGTTATGCCTAAGGAGAGTATCGTATTCCCGAAAAATACCCGCAAGAAAAACAATGTGAACATTCCCGAAGAGGTATTCCGCTTTGCCTTGGAAAAAAGTTTGTCGGCCTTCAAAGCAATAAGAGGTAAATAATCATTCGAAAATCGTCTGCAGAACAGTCGGTCGGTGCATTGATTTTTTTTATAATTTTGCAGCATGAAAATAGGGAAGCCAATCTTGGGTATTTGTTGTTGTCTCTTGTGTGTGGTAGCCTTGCAGGCAGGCAACGCATCCGATTCCGTATCAATGGGAAAGAACGGATGGTTTACCTATGCACCATACGGAAAGTCGCTTTTAAGTGATGTCCATCCTAATTTTGTGCGGTTTGAGGTAGTGGGGAACACCAACCACCAAGCCTTTGATTTCACGCATAGCGGCAAGAAGTACCGCCCTAGCACACAAGGGTGTTTTGGAATGGATTTGCCGGTATGGAACGGCAATTTCGGTGCCGACAGGCAATTCGGCATCAGCATCACCATTGCCGCATCGGCTTATTTGTGGATGGATTTGTTTGAATCACAAACATCACCGGTTATCAACACTGACTATCGAATCAGTTTGCCTACGGCTACTTTCATTCATCGCTTAAATCGCAAATTTTTACGAAACTATTCCGTTGCATGGTCTCCGTTTAAGCACGAGTCCACACATATCGGCGACGAGATACAGATTCAGCGGATGGAAGCGGGTTATGCAATACGAAGGGTTAACGTGAGTTACAACTATACAGAATGCGTTTTCACCCTTAACGAGCCGGAAGACAGGAGCGTGCAATGCCATACTTTTCGGGTGGGATTGATGCTATTGTGGAATCCGAAAGAAGGATGGTATAAAATTACCACATCGGCGGGAGACGGGGATGCATCACTTGCGCATCCTGCTATGTCGCCGTTTGAGGTGTATTTGCAATATCAATATCAAACGCCCACATCACGCCATGGCATTCAAGGTGTGATTTCGGCAGAAATACGCAACAGGGTGGTGTATGGATATGATTTAACATTAAAAAGCGGTGACACAGACAATAGTCCGTCCGACCACCGGCGTTTTACTTACAACATTTTTCTTGGAATGAGGTACAATATTCCGGGTTATGACGGCTATTTCAGCCGTTTTTCCATCGGAGCGAGATTATATCACGGCAATTGTCCGTTCGGACATTTCCGCTCCATCAACAACTATAGTCAGGCGGGTATAGCTTTGGTATTTCAATAGTAAGAGAATAAAATAAATTAAAAAAAGGATGACAGAATACGAAAAAATGCTTAACAACCAGCCGTATGATTATACGGACAAAGAGATACAGGAGCATATATTGCATACTTATTATGCAATGCGCGATTTCAACCGTTGCGGTGCATGGGATATGGAAGAATTTCGCCGTTGTATGCTGGCATTGCTGCCGAATGCACATCCGTCCGCACTTGTTATTCCGCCTTTTCATTGCGACCACGGCGAACGAATCACCATCGGCGAAGGGGTGGTCATTAATTTCAATGCTGTCTTTTTGGACGGAGGCGGCATCACTATAGGCAACCATACACTGATAGGTCCTAACTGCCAGTTGTTGACTCCAGACCATCCGCACGATTATATGGAACGTCGCAAAACCATAGAAACAGGACTGCCTGTCCGCATCGGTGACGATTGCTGGTTGGGAGGAGGTGTGACAGTCTGTCCGGGTGTGACGATAGGCAACCGTGTGATTGTCGGTGCCGGCAGCGTTGTCACACACGATATTCCTGACGATGTGGTTGTTGCCGGTAATCCGGCAAAAATAATCAAAACCAACGGAAAAGTATGATGCAAAAACAGATGAAGACAATTGACACCACGAACATGTGCTCGCACCTGCAGAAAAAAGCTAAAAAATGTAGATTAGCTAATATTGATTGGTTGCGTATATGGGCAATGATTGCAGTTGTCTTTATTCATATTGATGCGTTTTATACTTATTCAATCCTTCCTGCCACTCGTTTTGCTGTGCCTCTTTATTTTATGATTGCCGGGTATTTCCTTGGTGAGCACGGAAAAAGGAATTATAGAAAATATATTTTAACGGCTTTTAAAGTATTTATCGGTGCAACTTTATTTTATGGTGCAGTTGAGATAGCAGGAAGTCTATACAATCATACTAGTATGCTTGAATGGTCGTGGGGAAAAATTCTTGTTAAATGGATGTTATTTAATGTAAATCCATTTCACTATCACTTATGGTTCTTAGGAGCTTATTTGTATGTTCTATGCATTGCTGCATTAGTGGACAACCTCAATTTATGGAAATGGATGTATTGGTTGATTATTCCATTACTTATTGCCCGCTTTGGATTACAATGTATAGACATGCCTGCTTTTGTAACAAGAAATTTTCTGTTCATTGGCTTACCCTGCTTCTTGGTGGGAAGTTGGTTGAGGAATAATAGTCAGATGTATAAGGATTTTTTAAGCAATCGTAAGATATTTGTTGCGTGCGTTTTGTGTGCGTGTTTGCCTTTTGTGGAAGATTATTGTCTTAGTCGATATATAGGTGTGCAGTATGGAGATTTCTGTACGTCTTATATCTTTGCTGCCTTATTGTTAGTTTCGGCGGTGGAATTGCCACAAATACTTCCTCAATATATTCCTCAATATACGAGGGATATAGTCTTGGGAGTTTATATCTTTCATCCGTTTGTGCATTTTGTATATCGCCACATACCGGTTGTTAATGAATGGGGCTCACCTGATTCGTGGCTTGCACCGGTGATAGTTTTTATTACAACATGGGTATTTTGCGTAATCACATTGAATATTTTGTCTATTATAAAACAAAATAAAATATGAAAATTGACACCACGAACATGTGCTCGCACCTGCAGAAAAAATTGTTTGAGGAGAGAGGAGAATACCGCGCAATATGGGAGGAAATAGAACGGGACGCGGAACTGACAGCCGTTGTCCGCTCCCGTCAGTTACATATTTACCGAAATGGCAAAAAAGTGCTGGTGTTGGCAGGAAAATCCGCTCCGAAGTTCATCAGCGAAGACAAAATTTGGAAGATAATAACCGATTATAAAGCAAAAAAAATATGAATATCCACCTTTTTTATGCAATGAAGAAAATGTTTTTAACAAGTGCCATACTGTGCCTTCTCGCAATGATGAATTCGTGTGTTGTTATAGATTACAACGGATTCTGTGATATGTATGTAAAGAACGGAAGCGGCCATCCGGTTGAATTTGATGTTTACGATGACTGTGGGCGGATTTCTGAAACAATCACCTTGCCCGACGGGGAAATCAAGAAAATATATTCGTATGTGGAAATGGGATATGCCCCGGTAGATCCTCAACGTATTTTTTCCGATACGGTGGTGTTCAGGTTCGATGAAGAAATATCGCTGACACATACGGGTACGTTGTATGAGGATGAATATTATCATATCATTGTAAAACCGTTTTATCCCGAAAACAACAATATATTTAATATTTCAAGTTGGAAAATTGTCTCCACATGGAAAAATAAACATTGTCCTTGGGAAATAGGAGTGTATACCCTTACCGAAGAAGACTATCAAAACGCCTTGCAGCAAAACCAACGTTAACAGTCCTGCCAACGGGAAAAATTCCACATTATCTGAATGTCTGTTCGTGTGATGTTTTTTTTGTCTTAAAAAATCTTTTCCGCTGCGGTCTTGGAGTCGCGGTTTTTTTTTCATGTAAAAAAACAGTGTTTTCCATAAAGAGGATAATTTATAAAAGCAGCGGGTGCAAATGATTTTTTTTATATCTTTGCACTTTTAAATATTTATATATGAAAGGAATGAATATATATGAAGAGGCAGGACGTTGTCTATTGTGTCAAGATGCGCCTTGTACTAAAGTTTGTCAGCATGGAGACCCTGCAAGAGCCATCCGTGCTGTCCGTTTTGATAATGAAAGATTGGCGGGTCGTTGGATAGCCGCTTGCAGTGATGCCGATTTGGAGCGGGCAGGGCAGGCTTGCATTCATCCTGATCAGCCCATACGCATCAAAGAGATGTTTCGTTCTGTCGTCACCGATGAGGAGACAAAAGTCTGTCCGGATTTGGGAATAGACTTTTGCGGCCTGCATTGCGAAAATCCTTTTTTCCTAGCGTCTTCGTCTATTTGTACGAACTACGAAATGGTGTCGCGAGCTTTTGAGGCTGGGTGGGCAGGCGTTTATTACAAGACCATCTGCCTGCAGGATATTCAGGAAGTGTCGCCTCGTTTTGACGCCGTCCATAATCATGGTCTGCACGGTGACTTTTATGCGTTCCGCAATATGGAACAATTGAGCGAGAATCCCGTGGAAATGGATTTCGACATACTTCATCGTTTGAAAGAACATTATCCTACTAAGATAGTCATAGCCTCCATCATGGGGCAGACAGAAGAAGAATGGATAGAATTGGCGAAAAAGGCTGAGGATGCCGGCGTAGATGCGGTGGAACTCAATTTTTCTTGTCCGCAGATGCGACTCACGGGTATGGGCAGTGATGTGGGGCAAAATTCGGAATTGGTGCTGTTTTATACCGCCTATGTAAAACGCAATGTTCATATTCCCGTTATTCCGAAGATGACACCCAATATCACCCATATCAACCAGCCTGCAATGGCAGCTTATTTTGCCGGTGCCGATGCTATTTCCGCTATCAATACCATTAAGAGTGTAACCATGTCGGACGATGCTGCCGTTTCGGACCTCAAGACCGTTTCCGGACTTTCAGGTCGTGCCGTCAAGCCTGTAGCCCTAAGACATATTTTGGATATGGCACAAAATGTCCTTATTCGTGGCAAACACGGCAAGTGTGTGGAAATTAGTGGTATTGGCGGTATTGAAACATGGAGAGATGCATTGGAATTTATACAATTAGGTTGTAGCAATGTACAAGTATGTACGGCAGTTATGCAATACGGGTATCGTATCATCGATGACCTTGTATTGGGACTTCAACATTATATGGCACAACGTGGAATATCGCATGTGTCAGATTTGGTGGGAGAGCAGCTGCCAAAGTTTGTGCAACCGTCAGATATGGATAGACAAAGCATAGTATATCCTAAAATAGACCATGAAAAATGTGTAGGATGCGGACGTTGTGAGATATCCTGTAGTGATGGAGGTCATCAGGCTATTATCTTTGATACAATTACGCGTCAGCCGCATATTGTAGGAAAAAAGTGTGTAGGTTGTCATCTTTGTCGCCTTGTTTGTCCTTCCGGAGCCATAGGACTTGCTAATCGCATACCTAAGAAAAATTAGAACAACCCGACTTGAAAGAATAGAGACAACAATGCATGCAATGTTTGATAATCCGTTGATACTTCGTGCGATATTTGTTTATTTAGTCGCGATTAATGTATTTACATTTTGTATATATGGTATTGACAAATATAAGTCACAACATGCCCGATGGCGTATATCGGAGCCCGAATTGTTAGGGCTTGCGGTGATAGGCGGAAGCATAGGAGCTTGGTTAGGAATGCTACTATGGCGGCATAAGACCTTGCATAAAAAGTTTAAATACGGTGTTCCGTTGATACTGATTGCCCAAATTGCTCTAATACTCTTGCTGTCATGCCGGACAAAGCAGGTGTTTGAAAAACCGGTTGAAATTATAGAAGAACATCGTTATATTCCGGAGCATTCTCCGAATGTATTTTTAATATTGTATGATGAGAAGGTAGGAAAAGAGCCTATACTGAAAGCCATCAAAGAATACAATTGTGAAATAAAATACGATTACCATGGTTTTAATGGTATGGCATTGAAAAAGCCGGAAAATAAAACATTGGAAGAAACTATGCAATATTTCAGAGGTGTAAAAGGAGTGTTAAAAGTTGAGTACGACCATATCATACGTCTGGATGATCCCGTTAAACCAAGATTGGAGGAACGATGATAGGGGTGATGTACAAATACAAACATTATTAATTTGTTGCTGAGAAATTGAAAAATCATAAGTTGCTAGGAACATTGGCAGGAATAGCTGCTGCCATCTGTTATGGTACCAATCCTTTAGGTGCCTTAAAATTGTATGCTGCCGGTATGCAAACTAATAGCGTTTTGTTTTATCGGTTCGGGTTGGCATGGGTAATAATTACCATAGTGATGCTATTGCGTAAAGAAAGTTTTAGGGTAACACGGCAGGAATTTCGTGTGCTGACAGGTTTGGGTCTGCTGTTTATTGTCTCATCCCTCACTTTGTACTTAAGTTTTCTTTATATGGCGGCAGGTGTAGCTTCCACCATATTGTTTACTTATCCGGTGATGACTGCTGTTATTATGGCTCTTTTCTTTCATGAGCGTATAACCTTTTCAACGGTACTATCTTTGTTGTTATCCGGAGCAGGAGTCGTCATGTTGTATTGGAGTGATGGTGTAGGAACTTTGTCAATATTAGGAGTGTTCTTGGTGCTGGCATCGGCACTATCGTATGCCCTTTATATCATTTTGATGAATAAGGGAAATCTGCAGATGTCTTCTTTCAAGATAAATTTTTATGTTTTGATGTATTGTACTTTGGGAATGGTGGTGTATTCTTTGCTGGCAGGTATGCCGCTAACGTTGCCCCAAAATGCTGTCAGCTGGTTTTATGTGGGTTGGCTTGCCATAGTGCCGGCCATCTTTGCACTTGTCTTGATGGTGTATGCGGCTAAATATGTCGGCTCTACTGCCACTGCCATATTAGGTGCACTTGAACCGTTGACGGCTGTACTTATCGGCTTGTTGGTGTTTAATGAACCATTTACAACTTATCTTGCCGTAGGTATAGTGCTTATTCTTGCAGCAGTGGTGATTATTGCCATGGTAAAACAAAACAAACCTACAACTTAACAGATATCATAGGAATTATATTCCAAGTTGATGATTATAATTGTGAATAAGCGGGTGAAAAAGTGTCACCATTGTTGATATTTCCGGTGGTAAGACCTTTTTTCAGCCATTTTACTCTTTGTGCGGAAGTGCCGTGATTGAAAGATTCGGGTACTGAATAGCCTTTGGCTTTTTTCTGCAAATAGTCGTCACCGATTTTAGATGCCACATTCAAGCCTTCTTCAATGTCACCTTCTTCTAAAGAGCCAAACATTTTGTTGTCATGATATGCCCAAATGCCGGCATAGAAATCGGCTTGCAGTTCTAATCTTACGCTTATTTGGTTGCTTTCTTTTTCGCTTACACGGTTCATTTGCCGGTGCGCTTCGGTAAGAGTTCCCAGCAAGTATTGTACATGGTGACCTACTTCATGGGCTATCACGTAGGCGTAGGCAAAATCACCGTCTGCACCCAACTGTTTTTTCATATTCAGAAAGAATGACAGGTCTAAATAGACGCATTGGTCGGCAGAACAATAGAAAGGACCTGTAGAAGAAGTTGCACCGCCACAGCCGGATTGCACACTGCTTGTAAATAATACCAATTTAGGAGGAATGTAGGTTTTTCCCATTTTTTTGAATTCGGCGGTCCAAACATCTTCGGTGCCTGCCAAAATTTGTTTGGCGAACGTAGCTAATTCTTCCTCTTCTGCCGATGGCTCATAGGCAGAAGCAGATTCTGTATTAGTAATCAATTGGCTGTTTTGTAGCACGCTGGTGGGGTCTCCGCCCATAATCCAAACAATGATTCCGGCAATAATCATACCACCGATACCCATGCCACCGACTGCTTTTCCGCTCAAACGACGGCGATCGTCCACATTAGAACTTTCTCTTCTTCCTCTTAAATCCATAACTATCGTTTTAAAATTTTCGCAAAATTATCATTTTTTTTTTGATACAAAAAGAAATTTTTTATATGCTTGTTTCCTGCAAAATATACATTTCTTATTCGTGTGTCGTTTTTAAGCATTTTTTTGAATCTTTATAGTCAAAGCGAGAACTTATTTACTCCAGAATTCCACCCATTTTCTTTCTTCCTCGCTGAAGTCGTCCATTTCACCCTTGTATTCCGGGTTGGGCAGATACCATTCGGTGGAATTGAAATAGTCCTGCAATGCTTTGTTTTTGAAGATGTATCCGCGGTAGGCGAAGGGCAGATTCTTCAATATGCGGCGTTGCTCGGGGGTGGTGACGGAGTCGTAATTGTAGTTGTAATCAGAACTGTCGATGGTGAATGCCGATGAGTATAATCCACAAAGCCTTGACAAAACCTGTGCAAAGGGACGGTAATATTTGGTAAGAAAACTTAAGTTGGTATTGTCTGAAGTCTCTTCACTGTAGTAATATGTGCTGCGTTTTGTGATGTACAATTCCCCCTCGGGATGGAAATTGGCCTTGCGGAAGGAGAGTCTGCCCTCTTGGATATGGAAGAGGGGACACGATTTCATGCGGGAATCTTCATCCCAAACCCAGACGCTGTCCACTGAGGTTTTTCCTCTGCCGGTGAAGACCCATTCGTCGGCGGTTTTGAAGAAATCGGGACGAATCATGAACGACTCGTGGTCGCCCATGTTGATGAATAGGAGAAAGTCGTCGATCTGGTGGTTAGCCCAGCGGTTGGCGGCAGTCAGCACGTAAGGGAAATAGAACTCCTCACCCACGGAAAATGAGAGGTCGAAGTCGTAAGTGTGCTGGATAATGTTCAGCCCAGGGCGGAACTGCGCCTTGAAGTGATAGACATAGTCGATGGGGAGTCCGGGCGGGTCGCCCCAGGCGGTCAGTGTGTCTTCAATCTGCTGCGGGCTCCAGTGCAGGAAGCGGCCGTTGGCGTAGTATGGCGGCAGAATGTAATTGTCGTGTTTGTCGTATCGCCCGGATTCCACGTTTGCAATCTCATAGGTGAGTGGTTCGCCGTTCATCACCACCTTGAAGTTTCGGATGTGAGGGTGCTTCGGAAGCATTTTGAAAGCGTCCGCCATGCTGTTGTACGGTGACTTGGCTTCAAATCCGACTAATAACTCTTTTTCGCCCACAGGGTTGAAGAACTCGTAATAGACGGTCACCTCCAAGTGGTTGCCCACGCGGTTGATGGTCAGCACTTCCTTCTTCACGCTGATGTCGGTTTCGGTAATCGGAATCAACTGGTTGCCGGAGGCGTAGAAAACACCATCGTTGGAGTAGGAGCAAATTGCTGACAAACAAAAGATTAATAGAATTGTCGCTTTTTTTATCATGCGAGATGGAAAGCGGTTTTTATAATGATGATTGTTTTCTTTTCTTCTAAAATTCATAATTGCCATTTTAAAATTTTTGCAAAATTAAGAAAATTTTTTATATCAAAAATTGTATTCATATTTCTTTCGGAAATTTAGATTTCAAACTTAATCTGTTTCAGTTGGAAGATAGGCGTCAGGACCGAAAATTTCCTTGGCATAAGGAGTAAGAGGAGTGTGTTTGGAGAGCCAAAAGACAGGCATTTTCACAAATAGCATTCCACAGCAATACGGTTGCACACTATAGGGATTGTACACCGCAGTGATAACTGAACGAGTGCTGTCGATAAAAAAACAGTCAGGCAAAGGCAACCTTTCTTTGTATTCATCAAAGAGACAATCGGTAGTGTTGCCGTCTTCACGATTGACAACCAAGTCTTCCAAAGCACGAATGAGTATTTCTCCCAATTCGGCAGTGTCAATCAAATCTTCAAGATGAATGATTTTTTGCGTGTTAAGGTCAATGGTAACATTGTCAGTCATATAGTAGCCATGTGCTGCACCTACGGTGTAAAATTCTTTGTTGATAGTAAAGGTGGCTAAATTGTCATCAATAAAGCATGTGCTGTTAATGAGAGCATAGGAATAGGTAGTGACGGAAATAGAGTCTATTGTTTGGACGGATAGTGCTTCGTCATCTTCCTGCCAAGTTTCGTTCAAGAAGTTTTCAGCGGCATCTTCTATGGTTCGGGCAGTAGTATCTGCAAAAATATGCTGTATCAAAACTCTTTCCAATTCAGTACTAAGGCATCCTTTGTCGGGCCATTGAATGGAATATTTGTTTTCCACTTGCCATCGGTTGTCTTCTATGATAGGAAGTGTTTCATTAAACACCTTTTCCAAGCATCGTTTGTCTTGGATGGTGTGGGTGGTGAATTGTGTTTGTTGTTGCCGACAGGCAACGGTCAAAAGTAAGATACTTGTTAGAACTAAAATTATTTTTTTACTCATCATTTTTTTGTTTATTTTTGTATAATATTAAAAGGTAAATATCTGCCTACTGATTTTTTGTAGTTAAGATAGGTTTCGCCGAAATCTGCTTCTAAGCGTTTTTCTTCGCTTCTCACTTGTATGGAAAGCAAAATTACTTCTATGGCAAAAATCAGTAGCGGACACCATGTCCACAAAAATAGCAGTATTCCGATATCATAGATATAAATGCCTACAAGCATCGGATTTCTGCATAAACGATAGGGACCTTGAGTCATGAGGCACCGGGTGCGAGGTGCTATTTCGTGTCCGTAGGCGTCAAAGGGATTGCCTTGTCCTACTTTTTTCATATACACTATGGTGTAAATGCTGAGCGAGAGTCCGAAAAGACAGCAAATACATGCGATTATGCAAAGTAGACTACTGTCAGGAAAATAATGAATTCCTCTGCCGGAAATCCACCACATGAGGGAGGGAATACAGATAACAAATAATAGTAGCCCGAGAAGATAGCCCGCAGTATGCGATTTGATGAATGACGAACGCGATTTTTGCTGTTTTCCTGACATGCTGTTCAAAATTTTGATGACACATATAAAAACCAATTTGCAAAGGTAGTTGTTTTTTTTGCATACCAATCAATTATGTGCAAGAATAATAAAGTCCGCTTGAAAAAAAGTTTTCAACAGGTTAGTAGATTGATTTATATTATTTTATATTGATTTAAATTTTTGAAAAAATTTTTTTATATTGTCAATGAATAGGTTAAAATATTTATTGAAATGTTGAAAAATATCAAAATAAAAAGAAAAAAAAAGATGGGAATAATGATACTTTTGCACATCATAAATTAACAAAAAATAGGCATATATGTACGTTATTAGAAGGGATAACCAGACCGACCATTACGATAGAAGTAGGATTTTTAATGCTTTAGCATCAGCATTCAGGGCAACAGCAGTAAACTATAAAGAAGAGGAAATCAATGAAATAATTGATAGTCTACATCTGTACAATTATATCACCATAGAAGATATTCAAGACCAATTGGAGGTAGCATTGATGAAACGCAGTTATTTCGAAGTTGCCAAAGCATTTATCATCTATCGGGAACAACATCGTAAGGAGAGGGAATTGGAGAAAAAGAAAAAATATATAGCCAAATATTTAAAACCTTCTAATGCCGCTACTGCCAGCGAATTTGATGCCAATGCCAATGTAACGGAGAAAAATATTGCCACCTTGAATGGAGAATTGTTCAAAGGGGATATTATCAAATTGAATCGTTCTCGGCTTACGGATAAAATTCGCGATTTGTATGGTGACGATTTGGCAAAGGAATATATTCGGCAATTGGAATGTCATGAATTGTATAAACATGACGAAACATCTATATTCCCATATTGTGTCGCCATTACCATGTATCCTATGCTTTTGGACGGCTTGAAAAATATGGGAGGCATATCGGCACCGCCGAAACATTTGCGTAGTTTTTGCGGAATTTTTGTCAATATGGTCTTCACCATAGCCGCTCAATTTGCAGGTGCAGTAGCTACGCCTGAATTCCTCTTGTATTTTGACTATTTTTGCCGTAAAGAGTGGGGTAACGATTACTACTTGCATTATGACAAAATAGTGGAGACATCTGTTTCCAAAGAGCGAACCATTAAGGATGTGATATTGGATTATTTCCAAAATATAGTGTATTATCTCAATCAACCGGCAGCAGCCCGTAATTTCCAATCGGTGTTTTGGAATATCAGCTATTTTGATAGTTTTTATTTCAAAGGTGTTTTCGGAGAATTCTATTTCCCCGATGGAACCGCTCCTCAATGGGAATCGTTGGATGCTTTGCAACGTTTGTTTATGAAATGGTTTAATCGGGAACGTACCAAAGAAATTTTAACCTTCCCTGTGGAAACCATGGCATTGCTATGTGATGATAACGATGTTTTGGACAAAGAATATGGTGAATTTACTGCCGAAATGTATGCAGAAGGCCATTCTTTCTTTACCTATATGTCCAATTCTGCAGACAGTTTGAGTTCTTGTTGCCGTTTGCGTAACGAAATGCAGGATAATCAATTCAGCTATTCTTTAGGTGCCGGAGGTGTCGCCACCGGTTCAAAATCTGTTATGACATTGAATATTAATCGTTTGGTTCAAAATGCAGTAAAAAATCATCAGGACCCGATGGCATATCTTCGCGAACAGGTGAAGAAAGTGCATAAATATCAAACAGCGTTTAATGAATTGTTGAAAGATTTCTATGCTGCACACATGCTTACCGCCTACGAGGCTAATTTTATTTCTTTAGAGAAACAATATCTAACCATAGGTGTCAACGGAGTTGTGGAAGCTGCAGAATTTTTGGGTTTGAAAATAAACGATAACGAAGATTATAAAGCCTTTATCCAAGCTATTTTAAAAACCATATCCGACGAAAACAAGGCAGCACGTACCAAGGAATTGATGTTCAATACGGAATTTGTGCCCGCAGAAAATTTAGGTGTAAAGCATGCCATGTGGGATAAACAAGACAAATATGCTGTGCCAAGAGATTGCTACAATAGTTATTTCTATGTAGTGGAAGACCATTCTTTGAATATTATGGATAAATTTAAACTCCATGGCAGAGAGTATGTTCAATATTTGGACGGAGGTTCGGCATTGCACATGAATTTGGATGAACATTTGTCCAAAGATCAATATCGTAATTTATTGAAAGTGGCAGCAGTGGAAGGAACCAATTATTTTACTTTCAATATACCGAATACCATTTGCAAAGAAGAAGATTGCGGACATATCGACAAACGCTATTTGAAAAAATGTCCTAAATGCGGTAGCCCTAATGTTACATGGGCAACCCGTGTAATAGGTTATTTAAAGCGGATAGACCATTTTTCACAACCTCGTCAAATGGAAGCTGACCGTAGATATTATTATCATAGTAGTCAGGAGTAGGGTTAGGATGAAATACGTGAACTATGACATCGTTTTCCAAGAGGTTCCCGATGAAACCACTTTGGCTATCAATATCTCCAATTGTCCCTGCAAATGCAGCGGCTGTCATAGTAGTTATCTGATGCAAAACATAGGTGACGAATTGGATGAAACGGCTTTAAACCGCTTGGTAGGCAAATATATGAAAAATATTACTTGTGTAGCTTTTATGGGAGGTGATGCCGATGTGTCAGGTGTGATGCAATTGGCACATTGGCTTAAGAGCCATTATCCTTTAAAGGTGGCATGGTATTCCGGGAGAAGTGAGTTGTCGGCACATTTCACCCCGCAATGGATAGACTATGTAAAGGTGGGACCCTATAAAAAAGAATGCGGAGGCTTGGAAAATCCACATACCAATCAAAAAATGTTCAAGGTGAATAGGCATGCCGACCACGTTGAATATACCGATATAACCCAACAATTTTGGAAAAAATCGCTTCCCTTATAATAACAAGGCATTAAAGATAATGCTCCTTGTTTTTAGTAGCTAACTATTATATTTCAAATACTTACTTATGGAATGAGTTGTAGGTAATTGCTATCTTTTTGTATGCGGATAATACCTTGACTGATGGAATATATTATTTGATTGCTTGGATCGTCTGATGATGAAACATACACATTGTAAAACGTATTGTTGTCAATAACCAGTGTGCGGGGAGAACAAGCATTAAAATCAAACCGGTAGGAGCATGAAGTCTTGTTATTTGCGTTGTAATAATAAATATCTAATTGTTTGTTGGTCCATAAATCCAAGGAGATGATTTTTTTATTGCTGTCCGGTGAATTTATGTTAATGTGACGCCTGCATGAATATCCTTCATTGAAAATGGTATCTTCGTTCACTATCCATAATATGGTGTCGTTGTTTTGGTCAATCATATTGAATTGCTGTCCTTTTTGATAGGGTACAACCGCCAAATCTTCATTACTGAATTTTTGTATTATAGATGGCTCTATGTCAAAATAGAGGCAAGATTGACACACCAATAGTAGAATGACAGATAATGCTAATATTTTTTTCATGGAAAATGTTTTTTATGTTATAATCTTATTCTAAAACCTGCACAAAACCAACCTTCCATTCCGGCTCCCAATTGTAAAAAGCCTGCATATTGGTCGTTGCCTAATTCAATGCCGACAAGGGTGAGTTGGTAGGCGAAAAATACACGCTGATTATCGGGTGTAATTACAATTCTTTCAGGTTGATAGTTCTTTATTCCCAATTGGCTGAATGAAATACCTAATCCTGCTTTGGAGTACATGGTAACTACTCGTCTGTTGAGCCAATTGACTTTGAGAGTGGGAAGCAAGGTATGTGTGGTTAAATTTAATTTACATGCCAATTGGTCATTGTAAACCTTTGTTATACGTGGTTCACATACATAATACATACCTACACCGATCACTTTGGTAATTCTATAGGAATATCCTATCTGGATGGCTCCATAAGTATAACTTTCACAGTGTAAAGGGTTGTTAAAATCAATATTATGGTATCCCCAATAAGACAGGATTGAGTTGAGTTGAACGGAAGAGAGGATGCCGTAACCTATAGAAATTTGGTGGCGTTTGTCAAGTATGTAAATCTTCCTATCAATGGTGGTGTCATATTCCATAGCCGGTTCCGTGGTTATGGTTGCCTCTGTTTTCATCACGGTGTCGGTTTGTGCCCATGCAGAATCCGTGCATGCCAAACCTGTCAACAGAATTGCTATGATTGCCAAAAAATATTTGCGTGTTGTATTCATGTGTGTTAATTTTTTGCAAAAGTACAAAAAAAATATGAAAATTCCTCTATGGGAAAAAATAATTTGTGAACAATACAATTCATCAAACAAGGACTATTAATGGCTGTGAACCATTATATTCTGTTTTTGTTTCCGAAAATGGATAAACAAACCGTCGGGTAGAATATGACCGTATCGCCCATCATTATGGGGAAAATAGTTTCCTATATCGCAAAAGAACTTGCTGCCTGCGTGTTTATGGAATGAGTTTTAGGTAGTTACTATCTGTTTGAATGCGTATAATTCCTTGATTGATGGAATATATTATCTGCTTGTTCGGATCGTCTGAAGAAACATATACATTGTAAAGTGTATCGTTATCAATCACCAAAGTGCGGGGAGAGCTATTGTTTAATTCATAATATGCATACAATTGCATGTCCCCCAAATGGTAATATCTGATATGTAATTTTTTATTGGGACTTAAAATTATGTTGACCGAATGATTGTTATCCATAGAATTGATGTCAATAAGGCGGTCGTAGTTAGTTAAATGATTTTCGATGGTGTCGGTGTTGACTGTCCATAACAGGGTGTCGTTGTTTTGGTCGGTCATATAGAATTGTTGTCCTTGAGTATAAGGTACGGTGGCCAAATCTTCTTCGCTGAGTTTTTGAATGACTTCGGGATATTCTTCCCACCAGTCATAGCAAGATGAACATACAGCCATTAAAATGACGGATATTGCTAATATTTTTTTCATGGTAAATATCTTTTTATTTTATAATCTTATTCTAAAGCCTGCACAAAACCAGCCTTCCATGCCGGCTCCCAATTGTAAATAGCCTGCGTATTGATTGTTGCCTATTTCTATACCTGCAAGGGTGAATTGATAGGCGAAATATACGCGGTGTTGGGGGGGGGTTATTTCAAAATGGTCGGGTTGATAATTTTTGATACCGCATTGGTTGATACTTATGCCAAACCCTACTTTGGAATACATGGTCACCACTCTTTTGTTGAGCCAGTTGATTTTGAGAGTGGGAAGCAGGGTGTGTGTGGTCCAATTGATTTTTCCTATCAATTGGTCATTGTACAATTTGACAATACGAGGGTCGCAAATGTAATACAATCCCACACCTATCACTTTGGTGCATCTGAAAGTATATCCTATTTGGAAGGCTCCGTAGAATTCCCCGTGATAGCGGTAAGCAGGTTCCGTTCCTATATATTCCATTAAATAAGGCATAATGATAGAACAATGACTCGGCGTTAATATGCCGTAACCTATGGAAATTTGGTGGCGTTTGTCAAGTGTGTAACTTTTCCGGTCAGCGGAGGCGTTATATTCCATAGCCGGTTCCGTGGTTATGGTTGCCTCAGCTTTCACAATGGTGTCGTTTTGTGCCCATACTCCATGACTCCATCCGGAGAAAATAAACAGCAGCACAATTAATGATAAACGATAGTGGTGTTTCGTGTTCATGTATATGAAATTTTAATTTTTTGCAAAAATAGTAAAAATAGAAATATGAAATTTTTATTTAAAAATATTTTTTTTTATGGATTTTCAGATGTTTATAAAATATTTTTAGTTTTCTTGAAAAACGATATCAAAATTTAGGCAGTTTTTTTGTCAGTTTGGTGAGATAATTGTAGCAATAGTATTATCTATTTTTGAATCGCAGTATTTTTTATTATGTCAAAATGATTCTTAATTTTAAAAAGCAAACAATAAAGAAAAAAAAACTACGTTGACAAATGTTAGGCAAATATTGAAAAAAAAATTGTATTTTTGCAAATTTGAATAGGAATATATTAAAATAATGAATATCAAAAAGATAGTTGGAATGCTTATGGTGATTTTTGCTTTGTGTATAGGGGCGAATCCGTCAGTATATGCTCAAAAAAGCGAAAAGCCACAGAAAATTGCCAAGCGTCTTAAAACCAAGGAGGCCAAATATGCCGCTGCCATGGAATATTACCAGAGAGGATCGTATTTGACTGCTGCTCAGCTATTTGAAGAGATATATCCTTTGTATCTTTCTGCACCGGAAGGAGATACCATTGCCTATTTGTTTGCAGACAGTTATTTCAAAAACAACGATTATTTAATGGCTGCCTTTCATTTCAACGATTATATCAGGCGTTATCCGCAAAGTCCCAAAGTGGAAGATGCCAGTTTTTATGCTGCCAAATGCTATTATCTAAATTCTCCGACCTACAATTTGGACCAATCCGATTCAAAAATGGCTATAGAGGGTTTGCAAATGTTTATTTCTTCCTATCCTCAAAGTAAATATGTGGAAGAAAGCAACCAAATGATAGACGATTTGCGTAATAAGTTGGCACACAAAGATTTCAGTATTGGTTGTATGTATTACAATACTGAACGTTATCAGGCAGCACAAGTTTGTCTGCAAAATATGATAAAAGAATATCCAAATTCAGCATATACCGAGGAAGCCATGTTTTATTTGGTGAAAAACAGTTATGGCTATGCTCAGAATAGTGTGGAATCTAAAAAAGTGGAACGCTATCAAATGGTGATAGACAATGCCAACAAATTGAGAGCCTATAACGAACAATCCAAATTTTTGGAAGAAGCCGACAAGTTGGCAGCCGATGCAAAGAAAAAAAGAGACAAAATATTGAATCATTAAAAATAGTATAGATATATGGACTACAAAAAAATTAAAACAGACACAGAATCTGTAACTCGCAATTTAAACGATTTCGACAAAGACACTCATAATATTTACGAAAGTGTAACTATTATGGCCAAACGTGCCAATCAAATTTCTACCGAATTGAAAGAAGAGTTGGATGAAAAAATTAAAGATTTCGCCTCTCATGACAGCAGTGCAGAAGAAGGTGTTGAAAATAAAGAACAAATAGAGTTAGTACGTTTCTACGAACAAATGCCAAAACCCACACAATTGGCAGTGAAAGAATTTCATGACGGAGAAACCTATTACAGAGAACCCAACGAAGAATAAGCATTATGAAAAAGCATGTTCTCATAGGCATAAGTGGTGGTATTGCTGCCTATAAGTCGCTGACTTTGATTCGGAGTTTTGTAAAAAACGACTACGAAGTAAAAGTGGTGGCAACAGACCATGCTTTAGAATTTGTTACCCCATTGACGATTGAAACATTGAGTGGCAATAAGTTGTATAACAATATGTTTCAAACAGGGCAAGAACGAACAACTGAACATATTGCTTTAGCACAGTGGGCAGATGTATTTGTTGTAGCACCTGCCACCGCTAATATTATCGGCAAATATGCCCATGGCTTGGCAGATGATGCCCTTTCCACCACCTTGTTGGCATACAAAAAAATATTGTTTATGGCTCCTGCTATGAATGATGCCATGTGGGACAATGAAGCCGTACAAGCTAATTTGAAAATATTGCAAAGCAGGGGTGTGAAAATATTGGAGCCGGGGAGTGGCTTTTTGGCGTGCAACAGCGAAGGAAAGGGCAGAATGATGGAGCCGGAAAAGATATTTGAAGCCATAGACAACTATCTTTGTGGCAAAAATAGCGGTTTGCGGGCTTTGGTGTCAGCAGGCGGCACACAAGAACCTATCGATGCTGTGCGGTATATCGGCAATCGTTCCTCCGGTTTGATGGGCTTTTGTTTGGCAGAATCCTTGGCACAAAAAGGTGTGCAAGTAGATTTGATAAGCGGTCCCACATCTTTAACAACTCATCATCCTCTCATTCATCGAATAGATGTTCAAACAGCGGCAGACATGTTGCAAGCTTGTCAAATGGTGGCATCACAGGTCGATATAATTATTATGGCGGCCGCTGTGGCGGACTATACCCCTGAACATGCAGTGGATTATAAAGTGAAAAAAACTGATGCCACATGGCAAATCCATCTAAAACCAACGGAAGATATTCTTAAAACACTTTCTTTGCATCGTGCAAACGACCGGCAAATAGTGGTGGGTTTTGCCTTAGAAACCAATGATGAAAAAGAAAATGCCATCAAAAAATTGAAAACAAAACAATTGGATATGATTGTTTTGAATTCTTTGAACGACAAAGGAGCCGGATTTTCAACCTCTACCAACAAAGTGCTGCTGATAGACAAAAATGAACAGGTGATAGATATTCCTTTGCAGTCGAAACAAGCTGTGGCAGAAGAAATTGTCAGTCAAATATTGAAAAAAATCAATCATCATGAATAAAATATTGTTGGTACCGATTTTTATGTTGATGAGTATAGTCGCATTTGCACAAGAACTCAATTGTAGAGTATCGGTAAATGCTGACAATATGTCCGGAGAATATGCCTCGCAAGTGAATAAATCTATTTTTAACAATTTACAGCAGGGTCTTGCCTCTTTTCTCAACGAAAGAAGGTGGACAGATTATACATTTGAGGTACAAGAAAAAATTGAATGCAGTATCCAATTGGTGATAGAACAAGCTGTTTCTCCCACTCAATTTACAGGAAAAATATATGTGCAATTAAGTCGTCCTGTATTCAATTCAACCTATTCTACGCCGATATTTTCTTATCAAGACAATCATTTGTCGTTTAAATATTCCGATAATCAAACGTTTGATTATGATGAAAGTTCCTATTTGTGGACCATTACTTCATTAGCGGCTTATTATGCTTATTTAATGTTAGGTATTACTTTCGATACCTATGCCGATCATGGAGGAGATGTCTATTATGCTAAAGCCATGAATATTATTTCTACTGTGCCTAACGGAGAAGATGGTTGGTCTACATCGTCAAAAGATTCAAGAAACAGATATTGGGTGCTGGATAGCTACTACAACAATCCTCAATCATCTGCATTCCGAACTGCCATGTACAAATACCATCGTCAAGGTTTGGATTTGATGGCACAGGATTTAGAAAATGGTTATCAAGGTGTATTGGGTAGTTTGGACATGTTGAAAAACATTTATACTAAAAGTACCAACATGTATTGTATGATTTTGTTTGGCATGACCAAATGCAATGAAATTGTCAATATGTTTTTAGCTGCCTCGGACGAGCAAAGAGCCCATGCATTGGATGTTATGACTATGATAGATCCTTCCAATACAACAAAATACGATAAGTTAAGAAAATAATTTCTTATGTTGCAGCATATCCATATAGAAAACTATACATTAATAGACACACTTTCTATTGATTTATATAAAGGATTCACTGCCATAACAGGCGAAACCGGTGCAGGAAAATCAATGTTTGTGGGAGCTATTAATTTTCTTATGGGGCAAAAAGTGGATGTTTCTGTAATGCGGGATAAAACCAAGAAAACCATTGTAGAAGCGGTTTTTAAATTGGAAAACGATGACTTACAGCCTCTTTTTGAAAGTCTGAATTTGGATTATGACGAAGAGTGTATTGTAAGAAGAGAAATCAATTTGCAAGGCAAGTCTCGTTCTTTTGTCAATGATACTCCTGTCAATGCTGCAGATTTGAAAAAAATTACGCTGCAATTGGTGGACATACATGCTCAGCATAGCAATATATTGTTGCAAAACAAAGATTTTCAGTTGTCACTCATAGATCAATATGCTCAATTGGATGATGACATACGTCAGTTTAGACAAACATATATGAAGTGGAAAGAGTTGAAAAATACTTTTTCAGACATGCAAGCATATATGAACAATAATGACATCAATGATATAGAATGTCAATTGAAAGAATTGGAGGAGGCACATCTTGTGGAAGGAGAGCAAAGACAGATAGAAGAACAATTGAAAACTTTGCAGCATTCACAAGAAATACAACAAGTTGTAGGAGAGAGTTTGAACTTGTTGGACATGTCAGAAATGAATGTTTTACAAATGATGCGAGAAGTAAAACAAAAATTGTCAGGCATCGCTTCCTTTAGTGAAACGTATCAACATTTAGAAGATAGAATTAATTCGCAAATCATAGAATTAGAAGATGTTGTCTATGAATTAAATCATTTGTTTGACAATATATCCAATCCTAATCAGGAAATAGACCAATTAACGCAGCGTTTGAATTTGCTCAATCGTTTGGAACGTCAGAACAATGTGCAGACAGAAGCAGAATTGATAGCATTGGTAAAAACTTTGCAAGAGAAGAAAAATGCTATGTTGGATTATATTTATGAATGTCAGCAATTGCAGCAGCAGTTGGACGAAAAGGAACAATTAATTCAACAATTAGGCAGGCAATTAACAAAAAAACGTACCGCAGTTTTGCCTCAAATAGAAACCGCCTTGAAACAACAACTCCGACAAATGAATATGCCGGATGTAGAGGTGAGCATTCAATTGATGCAGGATGAACTTACTGCAACGGGTTTTGACGTGCCTTCGTTTTTATTCAATGTCAACAAAGGAATGCAAATGCAAGAAATATCAAAAATTGCCTCCGGCGGTGAAATATCTCGTTTGATGTTGGCACTTAAATCGTTGATAATTAGTAAAAATGTGCTGTCAACAATTATTTTTGATGAAATTGACACAGGTATTTCCGGTAGTGTTTCTTCCAAAATGGGTGAAGTGATGAAAAACATTGCTAAAAATTGTCAGGTGATAACTATCACTCATTTGCCACAAATTTCAGCCAAAGCCGAACATCATTATCTTATCTACAAGCAAACACAAGGCAACACAACCGAGATGCAAATAAAACTATTAGACAGGCAAGAGCGGATTGGCGAGTTGGCAAAAATGATTAGTAACGAAAATGTTACAGATGCTGCATTGAAAACTGCTGAAAATTTGTTGAATGGATAATAGCGTAACACATCCTTCCAAGATATTGAAATATTGTCCTTTTTGCGGTAGCAAAAATTTTCACTGGGATGGAGTGAAATCTCATTGTTGTGCCGATTGCGGCAAACAATTTTATACCAATGCTGCTGGTGCAGTTATTGCATTGATTGTCAACCAAAAGGGTGAATATTTATTTACCACTAGACGATTAAATCCTCAAAAAGGGAAATTAGATCTTCCGGGAGGCTTTATCGATATGGAAGAAACGGCAGAGCAAGCCGTTGTCCGTGAGGTAAAAGAAGAATTAAATCTGGAGGTGGAAACATTACAATTTTGTTGTTCTTTGCCCAATCAATATGTTTACAATGGATTGACCTATTTCACCATCGATTTGGTTTTTCATTGACAAGTGAAGAATTTGCTTTCCTTGTCAGCTATGGACGATGTGGACAGTGCAAAATTTTTGTCCTTGGACAAAGTCAATATAGATGAAGTGGGACTTCATTCTGTCAAGGTGTTAGTCAATAAATTGAAAAATAATGAATTATAAGATTCCTTGAAAACTTCTATGAGTAGGTCCTTGTAGAAAAATACGGGTAAATTTATTTTCCACTTTTTGCAGATAAACTTGAAATTCACCACCTAAGGTATGAATATTTACATGTTCGGTGTTGTTGTGTAGAGCATATACCAATGCTGAAGCAGTAACACCTGTGCCACAAGAAAGAGTTTCGTCTTCTACACCGCGTTCAAATGTGCGAACAAAAATGTAGTCAGCAAAAGTTTCTACAAAATCTACATTGGTACCTCCCGTGAAGCGGGCGTCATAGCGAAGTAGTTTGCCTTCTTCATATACCGGAAATTGTTGAACGTTAGAGACAAATTTTACAAAATGCGGTGAACCTGTGTTGAGAAAATATCCGTCTTCAAAGGCCTTTATGTCCAAAACATCGGTCATTTGTAGTTTGACGATAGTTTCAAGACCATTGTGTGAAAGAATTTCAGCTTGGTGTATGCCGTCAATTCCTTTAAAAGTGGTTGACTGACCGATGATATTCAATTCCTTGGCAAAAGCGACTGCACAGCGACCTCCGTTGCCGCACATGCTGCCTTCCTTTCCATCGGAATTGAAATAGTGCATGACGAAGTCAATGCCGTTTTCATGGCTTTGTTCAATGGTGATAAGTCCGTCTGCGCCAATGCCGGTTCGTCTATGACAAAGTGCATGCACGTAGGCCACATCCTTACAAAATTGACCATCTCTGTTATCTATCATAACAAAGTCGTTGCCAGCACCGTGATATTTTACAAAATGTTGCATTATAAACTCATTTTCAACATGTTGATTTCTGCTTGTGTGAGAAATCTATAATGACCTCTCGGCAAATCTTTTTTTGTTAAGCCGGCATAGTAAACACGGTCTAACTTTTCTACTTCATATCCCAAACTTCCAAACATACGTCTGACAATTCGATTTTTGCCGGAATGCAAAGTGATGCCCAATATGTTTTTCTGTCCGTCAACGTATGCTAATTCATCGGGTTTGATAAAACCATCGTAGAGTTCAATGCCTTCGGAGAGAGTTTGAAAATCTTTGAGTTCCATATTTCTGTCAAGTTCTACTTGATAGATTTTTTTAATTTCAAATTTAGGATGGGTCAATTTTTTCGTCATTTCACCATCATTGGTGAATAGCAACAAACCGGTGGTGTTTCTATCCAATCGGCCGACAGGGTAGATTCTTTCGGGGCATGCATCCTTTACCAACATCATCACACTATTGCGGTCTCTTTCGTCTTCGGTGGTGGTAATATAGTCTTTAGGTTTATTGAGTAAAAGATAGACAGGTTTTTCTCTTTGGAGAATTTTGTCTTCATATCTTACTTCATCGGTAGGGGAAACCTTCGTACCCAATTCGGTTACTACTTTTCCGTTTACCATAATGGCACCGGCGGTAATAAGGTCGTCGGCTTCACGTCTTGAACATATGCCACTATTGGAAATGTATTTGTTCAAACGTATCAAATCGTGCTCATCATTCCATGCTAATGTCAATACTTTGGGTTTTCTTTCCGAGAATCGACCTTCTTGATGGCGTTTGTGGATGATTTCACGAATAATTTCGGAATCTTGTCCGTTGTTTCTATCTTTGCGTTTCTTAGCAAAACCTTTTTCTTCTCTTTTGCGTGTTCTACTATCTCTTCTATCACCAAAATGTTCGTTTTCTTCAAAGTGGTATGACGAGGGTTTGCGACTGCGAGAAGCACCTCTTTCCGATGTTGTTTGTTTACTTGTAAAGAAAGATTTTCTTGCTGCTCGTTTGTGGTCATTGTTGCCGTTCGACAATTTTTCGTTGAGAGTAGATCTTTTTTTGTTACTAACTGTTTTCTTTTCTTTTCCTTGGTTGGCAAACGCATCACTTCTGCGGTTTTTGCCATATTTTTTTTCTGTTTCCATTGTGTCAATTATTTTGCTCCGACAACATGCATTCATGTTTGTCTTGCAATTGTCAATACTATTTAAAATAAAAATGCAAAGGTATAATTTTTTTATGAGACAATGATTATAATTCTACAATAAGTTTTTTTATTGAATTATCAATGTATTGTAACTATGAAAATGTGTAGATGTAGAAGGCATATCTTGCAAGTGGAAATTTTCCACAAAAATTGGTTAAAGATTATAGTTGTAAAATAAAAAATATAAGTAAAAAAATGCTACTTTTGCCAAAAAATAAAAAGTATGTATCAAGCACATGAAACAGCAATAATAGACGAAGATTGCCGGATAGGAGATGGTACAAAGATATGGCATTTTTCACATATTATGTCCCATTGTGTGATAGGGGAGAATTGTAATATCGGTCAAAATGTGGTAGTATCTCCCGATGTGGTGTTGGGAAACAATGTCAAAGTGCAAAACAATGTGTCTATATACACAGGTGTTATTTGTGACGATGATGTTTTTTTGGGTCCCTCGATGGTATTTACCAATGTTATCAATCCTCGTAGTGCTATCAGTAGGAAAAATCAATATAAGAAAACTCATGTCGGCAAAGGTGCCACTATTGGTGCTAATGCTACAATTGTCTGTGGACACGATATAGGAAAATATGCATTTATCGGTGCGGGTGCAGTTGTCACCAAAACAGTGCCGGATTATGCTTTGGTGGTAGGAAATCCTTCCCGACAAGTCGGTTGGATGAGTGAATATGGACAAAAACTGCATTTCAACGAAGATGGCATAGCCGTTTGTAGTGAAAGTGGAGAAAAATATCAATTAGAGAACAATAAAGTTTCAAAAATACAATGAAGAATTTTGCTTTAGTAGGATTAGGAGGTTATATTGCTCCAAGACATTTACGTGCTATAAAAGAAACCGGCAACAATTTGTTGGTGGCATTAGATAGAAATGACAGTGTAGGAATTATTGACACTTATTTTCCTAATGCGGATTTTTTTACCGAGCCGGAACGATTTGAGCGTTATGTATATAAAGTGCAACATGGTCAAGATGAAAAATTAGATTTTTTCAGTATTTGCACGCCCAACTATTTACACGATGCCCACATAAGAATTGCTCTATTGAACGGGGCAGATGCAATATGCGAAAAGCCCTTGGTATTAAATCCTTGGAATGTAGATGCCTTGGCGGCATTGGAAAAAGAAACAGGGCATAAAATATACAATATCCTTCAAATGCGTTATCAGCCGACTATTATGGCTTTGAAAGACAGAATTGATGCGGATAAATCCGGCAAAGTGTACGATATTGACTTAACCTATATCACCTCCAGAGGAAAATGGTTTCAATATTCATGGAAAGGAGATATAGCCAAGTCCGGTGGTTTGGCAACCAATATCGGCATTCATTTTTTCGATATGTTGCTGAATATTTTTGGCGAGATGAAACAAATAGTCGTACATCACAGAGATTCGCATGTGGTTGCCGGCTATATGGAATTGCAAAAGGCAAGAGTTCGTTGGTTTTTGAGTGTTGATAGTTGCTATCTGCCACAATGGGTGAAAGAAAAAGGCCAATCTACCTATCGTTCTATTAAAATAGAAGGTGAAGAGTTGGAATTTACGAATGGTTTTACCGATTTGCATACACTTAGTTATCAGCATATATTAAACGGAAACGGTTTTGGATTGGAACAGGCACGACCAAGTATAGACGTTGTTTACAAAATACGTACTATGGATATTTCCAACGAGGCAAAAGAATGTAGGCATCCATTTTTGAAATAAGTAGAATATGTTTTTGAATGAAGAAACAGAAATAGTGGCAGTTGCCATGCATCGCGTAGGCAGCCAGACCAACCCTGAAGGCGGTATTGTGGAGTGTCCGCAATTGTTGCAGGTAGATGAAGTGACGAATGAATATTTAAAAGAATTTTTTCTATCGTCATTCAAAGAGGAGGGATATTATCATTTTAAAACGGAAGAAAGTTCTCAAAATGCTGTTTGTCAAATGATAACATCTATCATGGATAATGATGAGTCTTTGTATTCACAATCGGTGATATTGTTGCGTTCCTTGTATGCCAAATGCACCAGCGAGGTGATTCCAATGGGGGAATTTTATGTAGTGAAATTCAAAAATTGTTTCTATGAAGGTGCTTTCGTTGATGCAGTAGGAATTTTTAAATCGGAGAAAAAAGAAGTCTATTTTGACATTACAAGTAGTGATGGACAATTACATTTGCAAGCAAAACAAGGTGTCGGTGTGAGCAAAATAGATAAAGGATGTTTGGTGTTGGATGTAGATAGAACCAAAGGTTGTACAGTGGCTGCATTCGATCATGGTAAAGGTGATAATGGAAACTATTGGATAGATGAGTATCTGCATCTTTATCCAAAAGAAGATAATTTTTTTCAAACACAACAAACTATTAACTTATGCAACGATTTTGTGCGGAAGCATTTGCCTGAAAATTATGTCATCACCAAAGATCAACAGGCTGATTTATTGAATAGATCTACACAATTTTTCAAAGAAAGGGAAGATTTTTCTGTCAATGAATATATGGAAAGTGTGATTGAAAAAGAAGAAGTTGCCGAAAAATTTAAGCAATATAAACAGGATTGCGAACGATCGATCGGCTATCACTTGGCAGATGATTTTCAAATATCAGAAGCAGCTGTTAAAAAACAAGTAAAAGTGTTTAAAAGCGTGATAAAGTTGGATAAAAATTTTCATGTATATATTCACGGCAAACGTGATCTCATTCGTCGCGATTACGATAGAGATAAGGACTTATATTATTATCAATTATATTTTAAAGAAGAAGATTAAACATGAAGAAGTTAGTTGCAATATCAGTTATTTTGTGCATGTCGTTGGCAGTAATTGCTCAAGACGGAACTACTTATTGGGAAAACGGCAAGAAAAAAACCGAAGGTCAGTTCAAAGATGGTAAAGAAACAGGAAACTGGATTTATTATTTTAGCAATGGAAAGGTGGCCATGCAAGGAAACTACGAAAATGGAAAGAAAGTAGGTGTATGGAAAGAATGGTACAAGACAGGAGAATTGCATTCTGAATATCAAATGCCGACAGGTCTGTTTCAATCATGGTTTGAAAATGGCAAGAAGGAATCTGTAGGCTACATGAAAGATGAAGAAAAAGATGGTATTTGGCAGTTTTATTATAATGATGGGAGTTTGTTTAGAAAGTGTTTCTATGTGGCAGATATATTGCAAGATACCTGCAAAGAATATTATAGAAACGGTCGTCCCATGTTTGTCGGTTTTTACAAAGATGGAGAATTGGAAGGCAATGCCACTTGGTGGTATGAGAATGGCAAAATGGATATGACAGGCCAGCTACATGCAGGTCAGCAAGAAGGTAAATGGTATTTTTATACTGAAAATGGAGCCTTGGGAAGCGAAGGCAATTTTGTCAAAGGTTTGCAAGACGGCATTTGGACCTATTATTATGAAACCGGTGAAAAATGGAAAGAAGGTAGTTTTAAAGAAGGCAAACGCGATGGCAAATGGCAGGAATGGTATGAAAACGGTCGCAAGCAGAGAGAAGGCAATTTTGAAAACGATTTGCAGGAAGGTCTTTGGACGGATTATTATCCCACCGGCAGAAAGCAAGATGAAGGCTATTTCTGCCATAGCAAAATGTGCGGACAATGGCAGGGCTGGTTTTCGTCAGGATTATTGAAGTACCAGACAGAATATGAAAAAAACCTTCGTAACGGCAAGCATAAAATGTATTGGCACAATGGCAAATTGAAAGAATCGGGTTCATTCCAAAAAGATGAAAAGATAGGCAAATGGTCCACATATAGTGAATATGGTCGTTTGTTGTCAACGGGAAAATATCAGGTAAACAAGAAAACCGGCAAATGGATTTTTTATGATGAAAAAGGATGTAAACTCCGTCAGCAATCATATTCTGAAGATATTCCCAATGGCAAATGGGTGGCTTATCAAGCCAATGGCAAAAAACAAGATGCAGGATGTTATAAAATGCTGGACAAAACAGGTGTTTGGACCAGTTATGATGCCCAAGGTAAGGTTATACGCAAAGTGAAATACAACAACGGGCAAGAAGTGAAAGTGATAGTCGGCAGCAAATAATATCAACATGTCCGTCAACAAAAAACAAAATTTATCCCTATCCCAAGTGAATATGATTACTATGGGATGTTCGAAAAATTTAGTTGATACGGAGCAACTAGCCCATCAATTGAAACAAGGCGGCTATGAAGTCGTTTTTGAAAGTCCGAAGCCCTTGGCTATTACTATTATCAATACTTGTGGATTTATATTAGATGCAAAAAACGAATCCATAGAAAAAATTTTTGAATGCGTAGAATGGAAAAACCAAGGGAAAATCAATATGCTGATAGTATGTGGCTGTCTGTCGGCACGCTATCAAAAGGAATTGCAAGAGATGATTCCAGAAGTGGATGCTTTCTTCCCGGGAAATGCCTTGCAGGATATTTTGACATTTTTAAATGTAAAATGCCGGCAAGATGAACTAATATATAGATGTGTTTCCACTCCAAAACATTATGCATATTTAAAAATTTCTGAAGGTTGCTCACATCAATGTGCTTTTTGTGCCATTCCTAAAATACGCGGCAGGCAGCTGTCAAAACCGATAGAGGTGCTGAAAAAAGAAGCAGAAATCTTGGCGGCAAAAGGTACAAAAGAGTTGCTCTTGGTAGCACAAGATTTAACCAATTATGGCTGGGATTTTGACGGCAAATATCACATAGAAAAATTGGTGGAGACATTGGCACAAGTTTCCGGAATAAAATGGATTAGAATGCATTATACCTATCCGAATTCTTTTCAGTTGGGATTGTTGGATTTGATGAAAAAATATGACAATATCTGTCATTATCTGGATATTCCCGTTCAACATATCAATAATCAAATCTTGCAAGCGATGAATAGAAAAATTACCGGTGAAGAAATCATTGCTTTGTTGGACCTAATAAAAGCAAAAGTGCCTGATGTGGCTTTGCGGACTTCTTTAATAGTCGGATTTCCGGGGGAAACAAAAAAAATGTTCAACGAATTGAAGGCATTTGTCAGCAAGGGGTATTTTGACCGATTGGGTGTATTTACTTACTCTCACGAAGAAAATACGCCGGCATATAAGTTAAAAGATAATGTCGGCAAGATGGAAAAACAACGCCGTTGTGAAGAGTTGATGTTGATACAACAAGACATTTCCTTGGCAAAAAATCGAGCAAAGATAGGGCAAACAATAGAAGTGTTGGTAGATGAAAAAAAAGGAAAAAATTATATAGGTCGAACGCAATACGATTCTCCTGAAGTTGACAACTTAGTTACTATAAAAGTGCCAAAAAGAGCAGTCCGAATAGGCGATTTTTGTCGTTGTATAGTCCAAAAAGCCGATTGTTTTGATTTGGAAGCTCAATTGATAGATATGTAACGAGTAGAAATACAATATTTTATGTTTTTAAAAATTTAAAAAAAAATATTTTCAAATAAGATGGTTTATATGAAAATAAAATTGTAATTTCGCATTTTCAAAAATAAAAGTATTTGTATCAAAAATTCAATATATTTTAATAATAATGAAGAGATATTTTATATTAGTTTTGTTGGTTGTAACTATAGGTACAGTTTCTGCACAAAAGTGGGTAGGTGCCCAACATACATTATCAGCATCAATGGGCTGGTCAACATTGTTAGGTGATTTAGGTGGAAGTCCCGGAACAGGAACTTATGGTTTAAAAGATTTTGACTATCAAGCCATGGCACCGGTTTACACTTTAGGTTACACTTATAGTAAGGATAAAGGACAAGCAGTGGCATTTGCGTTCAAATTGGATGCAACTTATACCAGAATGAACTCTTGTGACAACTACACAGAAAACGAAGCAAGAAACGCTCGTCAGGTGAGTCGTATTACAGATGTTGTGGAATTGTATGCAGGTGTTGAATTTTATTTCTTGAAACAAACAGTATCATCATTCCGTAGTGGTGCTTTCAATAACAAAAACAACTTTAAGTCAAGAGTGGTAAGATCTAAAGTTCCATTTTCTATGTATTTGATCCTCGGGGCCGGTGGTCTTTGGTATGATTGCAAAGGCAAATATACCGACGGAGAATGGTATTCTTTGCGTAAATTGAATACAGAAGGTCAAGGAATTATCAGTACTCGTAAAGCTCCTTCAATGATTCAAGGTGTTGGTGTGTTAGGTTTGGGTATCAAACGTTTGATATTGCCGTCTTTGGCTATCAAAGCAGAAGCTAGTATGAGATTAACTTCTACTGACTATTTGGACGAAGTAAGCACAACTTATTTCTCTCCGGAATCAATATACGATCATGTTCTTCAAGAAACCGGCGATGCCGATCAAGCAGAAATGGCAAAATATTTTGCTGACGGAACAAGATTGGATGCAACTTTAACTCCCGGACAGATTAGAGGAAATGCTTTGAAAAGAGATGCTTATTTCACTGTTCAATTAGGTATTTGTTATGTAATTTCAGGTAAGAAACAACCATTGAGAAACTCATTCAAATAGTAGTAGTGTAGAAAGATAAATAACGATAAAGAGTGGCGATTTTCATCGCCACTCTTTTTTTTATATAAAAAATTAATGTCAAACCGAACTTTATTAGATTTTTTTTACTATTTTTGCATTTTAATGTTCTAGAATGATTTTTTTGACATTTTAGGAGCATAAAAAAAGTGAAAATTAAGAAACATAAAGTAGAAAAAATAAAAGAAATAGCGATGAAACGATTTGTTTTTTTGATGTTTGTACTATTCGCAGGTCTTTCAGTAGCAAAGGCACAATCTTCAGAAATAGGAGCATGTGGAGGTGTTTCTTTCTACATGGGAGATTTGAACCCGAAAGGTGTTTTTAAGGGGTCAAGGGCAGCAGGAGGAATCATGTATAGATACAATATTTCTCCGCGTTGGGCGGTCAAAGCAACAGCTTTGTTTGGTTCATTATACGCCAGTGATGCCGACCATGGCAATTATGAAAGAAATTTGAGTTTTCGTTCCAATTTGTCGGAGTTGTCAGCACAAATAGAATTGAATTTTTTGAAATTGTACAACGAAAAAGGAAAATGCTATTTCAGCCCGTATTTGTTTTTAGGTGTGGCAGCATTTTCGTTCAATCCGCAAGCAGAATTCAATGGCAAATGGTACGATTTGCAGGCTTTGGGAACTGAAGGTCAAGAATTGAATATTACCGACAAAGAAGGTAATGTTTACGATCAAAAACGCTATTCGTTGACCAATTTTGCCATTCCATTCGGTTTAGGCATGCGTTTCAACTTTTTACAATATTATTCCATAGGTTTGGAATGGGGATTTAGAAAAACTTTTACCGACTACATAGACGATGTAAGCGGTAATTATGTAGATAGAGATTTGTTCATTGAATATCGTTCGCAATTGATAGCCGATTTGGCAGATAGAACAGCCGTAACTACCACCAATGAAGAAGGTGAAGTAGTGCCGGACTATCATAAGGCAGGTTCAGCAAGAGGAACCAGCAGTGCCAAAGATTGGTATTCGTTTTTGACATTGAATTTTACTTTTAAACTTACCGATTTAAAGAACGATTGTTCAGCACCATTAAGAACAGGACGTTATAAAGGAACATCGAAGAAGAGATAATATATCTAAGATGTTGACATTGCAAGAAATCAAACAACAGCCTATTCCGCAACACATTGCCGTGATTATGGATGGCAATGGTCGTTGGGCAAAGGAACATGGACAGCAGCGTTTAGCCGGACATCAGCAAGGAGCCCATGCTTTGCGAGAAGTGATGGAGGGTTCTATTATGTTGGGCGTGCAATATTTGACAGTTTATGCTTTCTCCATTGAAAATTGGAATCGTTCACAAGACGAGGTGTTAGGGCTGATGCAATTATTTGTACATACCTGCAAAGAGGAACTGCCGACATTGCAAAAATATGGTGTTTGCTTTCATGCAATAGGCAATTTGTCAATGTTAGATAATTATTGTCGTGAAGCCATCCAAGAAGTAGAAGAAAAAACAAAACATAATACCACACTGCATTTTCAGGTGGCTATTAGTTATGGCTCCCGTTGGGAGATAGTTGATGCGGCCAAGCAAATTGCCAAAGATGTAAAAGACGGAAAAATTGCTTTGGAAAGCATTGACGAACAATTGTTTTCCAATTATCTGCAGACAAAAAACATTCCCGACCCCGATTTGTTGATCAGGACAAGCGGAGAATATAGAATCAGCAATTATTTATTGTGGCAGATTGCCTATTCGGAATTGTATTTCACCGATTGTTATTGGCCGGATTTTACCAAAGAGAAATTGTTTTTAGCGGTGGAAAACTATCAAAATCGAGAAAGACGATTCGGTAAAACAAGCGAACAAATCAAATAAAAAGGCAAAATCAACGTTAAAGAGAAAGAGAATGCGTAAGTGGTTTATAGTTTCGGTGATTGTGTTGCTGTCGGTCAGCCTTGGGCAGGTGCATGCTCAAGTGGTTCTGGGCGATGGCACCAAATTGTCACTCAACTATATGTCTCCGGAAGAATATACAATTGGCGGAGTTACTTTCAGCGGAACGGGAAAATGTGATTTGCGAAGTTTGAGTTTTGCCGTTGGCGACAAAATAAAGATACCCGGTGATAAGATTAGAAAAACCATCCAACGTTTGTCAGATTTGGGCTTGTATAGAGATAATATTGCTATTACCGCCACCAAAATAGAGGGAAAGACCATTTTTCTGGACATCTATTTGGAGGAAATGCCCCGTTTGAGTTCGTTTGTCTATAAAGGCGTAAAGAAAACTGATATAGAAGAATTTGAGAAAAAAATCAGCATGACACAAGGTCGTGTTGTTAATGAAAACTTGAAGACAGTGGTCAATAATGTGATTACTGACTATTACAAAGAAAAAGGTTTTTATTATGCCACTACCGAAATTACAGAAACAACCGATTCGTTGAATCCGAATTTTGTCGTGTTGACCATCAATGTTGACAAAGGCAAAAAAGTGAAAGTTGGCACGATAAATGTATATGGTACCAAGGAGATAGAACCATCAGTATTGCGTGCCGCCATGAAAGAGACGAAGACAAAATTCATGTTCCAACCCTGTGAAAAATTCGACACGGCTATCGTGGATTTTTTCCGTTCGCATGAAAAATACAAAGGGAAGGATTTGTTGCAATTGACAAAGATGTATTTTGCCGACAGGGTTCGTTTTCGTTTTAAAGCTTCTAAATTTGATCAGCAAAAATACGAAGACGACAAATTGGCTTTGGTGGCCAAAATGAATGAATTGGGATATAGAGATGCATATATTAAATCCGATACTTCTTATATTTTAGGCAATAGGGAGATGAATATTGATATAGAAGTGGAAGAAGGACAAAGGTATTATTTCAGAAATATCTCATGGGTGGGAAATACCAAATATTCGTCAGACTTGTTGGGAAAAATATTAGGTATTAACAAAGGTGACGTATATAATACGGCATTGTTGGAGAAAAATTTGAACGGAAGTCCTGACAATGAAGATGTAAGCTCTCTTTATTTAGACGATGGCTATTTGTTCTTTTATGCCTTGCCGATAGAAGTTGCCATAGAAGACGATTCGGTAGATATTGAAATTCGTGTTCGGGAAGGCAACCAAGCTACCATCAACAAGGTGACGGTTTCCGGCAATACCAGAACTTCCGACAATGTGATTTTGAGGGAGTTGACAACAGTGCCCGGTTCCGTATTCAGTCGTTCGGATATAATTCGTTCGCAACGTCAATTGTTGCAGTTGGGATATTTCAATCAAGAAAAGATGAATGTAATACCCAAAGCAGACGAAAAAACGGGAACTGTTGATTTAGAATATGTAGTGGAAGAAGCCAATAGCGACCAATTTGAATTGTCAGTAGGTTGGGGAGCAAAGCTTTTCTATGGCTCTGCAGGAATTACTTTCAATAATTTCTCCACCAGAAAAATGTTCAAAAAAGATGCTTGGACGCCTATTCCAAGCGGTGACGGACAGCGGGTTTCGTTCAAATTGCAGGTTTATTCCAACTATGCACAATATTATGCCTTTTCTTTCACAGAGCCATGGGTGGGCGGCAAGAAACCTATATCTTTGAATTTTAGTGTATCACATAGTAGAAATGCCAGTTATAATACGCCTAAGACTTCTGCCAATTATTATAGCATGAATGTAACCCAAGTCACCATAGGCCTTTCCAATCGTTTGAAATTGCCGGATGACTATTTCTATATGAGCAATTCTTTCTCGTATCTATGCTACAATGTCAACAATTATCCATATTTTATTTTGGATACAGGTCGTTGTCATGAGATTAGTTATACATTTTCATTGGGAAGAAACTCCATGGATGCCCCTATCTATCCTCGTACGGGTTCCGACATGTTGTTCACAGCTCAATTTACACCGCCATATTCTTTGCTGAATCACAAAGATTATTCCGACATGACCAACCAAGAGAAGTATAAATTATTGGAATTCCATAAATGGAAATTCCATTATACGCAATATGTCAATGTGGTGGAAAATTTAGTGATAATGGCCAGAGCCAAATTCGGTTTCTTAGGTGCCTACAACAAAAAAGTCGGTATAGTGCCATTTGAAAGATTTTATATGGGCGGAAGCGGCATGACATCAAGTTATATGTGGGATGCCAGAGAAATTGTTGCCATGAGAGGTTATAGCGATGAATCTTTGTCACCGGAAGCCGGTGCTTCTATTTATCAGCGTTTTACATTGGAATTGCGTTATCCGATTACCTTGAATCCTTCTGCAACCATTTATATTTTAGGATTTTTGGAAGCCGGTAACTCTTGGGAGTCGGTGCGTTCATACCAGCCGTTTAAAATGTATCGTTCTGCCGGTGTGGGCGTGAGAGTTTATTTGCCGATGTTTGGTTTGCTTGGTTTGGATTGGGGTTATGGATTTGACGACGTGCCGGGCAACAAAGACGCCAATAAGTCACAATTCCATTTTTCAATAGGACAGTCAATAGATTAGAAAATATAAAAACATAGAGTTATGAAAAAGTTGTTATTGTTACCCTTGTTAATGGGTTTGTCGTTAGGATTGTTTGCACAAAAGTATGCTTACATCGATTCAGAATACATTTTAGGCAATATGCCTAGTTACGTGGAGGCACAAGCAGAATTGAATAGGTTGAGTATCAATTGGCAAAACGAAATTGAGGCAAAATTCAAAGAAATTGACGCCATGTATAGAAAGTATCAACAAGAGAGTGTTTTGTTGCCGGAAGATGCCAAAATCAAACGTCAGGAAGAAATTATTGCCGCTGAAACAGCAGCAAAAGAATTGCAAAAGAAACGTTTCGGCACAGACGGCGATTTGTACAAAAAACGCGAAGAATTGATCAAACCTATTCAAGATAGAGTTTTTACCGCTATTGAAGAATATGCAAGAGAAAGAGCTTATGCTTTTGTGTTTGACAAAGCCGGTGATTTGACGATTGTATATGCTGACAGCAAATTTGATATCAACGATGCCATCTTGGCAAAATTGGGCGTTGTCGCCAATAGCAAAAGCGGAGAATAATCTTCTCACATCACCTTTTTTATGCTTGATAGCAAGGTCTATAATTAAGATAATATTATACAAACATCTAAAATACCACCTTGATAAACAGGTGGTATTTTTTTTAGATTGCATATTATGAAAAATGATTGAGAAAGTACTAGAAGGTATCTATTTACTTTTCAAATTCCCAAAATGGGATATTTTTGAAGTTTTCCATTAATTTGTTGCCATTATTTGGACTATACTTGAAAAGTTTACATTCATGGCATGGATTTGAATTGTTTTTTTGGGAGATTAGGGAAGTTATGTTTACAACATTTGTATTTTCCTGAAACATATCCATATTCACATAATTGATATTCGGGAATAGAATATCCTTTTTTGTTCAATAAAATTATGCTTAATAATATCCAATGGTTGTTAGTATTATTTGTAGAGATTATTATTTCATATTCTCTATTTTGATCATATTTTAATCCGTCAGAGCAGCTGGAGTCATAGATTTCAATCTTTTTGTCCTTTATCATAATATGTTTGAAAATTTTTCTTTTATTAGACGAGACTTCTCTTTTGAAGTTAAAAAAGCGAATGGGTAAATTGATATTGTTATTTTCAATTATCTCGCGAAAAACATCTTGCTCCTTTGAAATTTTTAATTCTATGATTCGACCTCCGTTCAGTTTTTTATCTTCAGTACATTCGTGGG
>JAEEGF012401309.1_pt1 | contig 37086 bp, 26 predicted proteins | sample 9134171 | NCBI WGS metagenome assembly JAEEGF01 (sample SAMN16246542, study PRJNA631951) | gut metagenome | biome: gut microbiome; feature: rumen; material: AP-attached | host: Bos | place: Iran: Karaj | collected 2018-10 | reverse complement strand
TTTCTTCTCGTTTGTTTCTTGCATTTCAAACCAAATATATAATAAAATGGTTGAAAAGGCAAGTTTTTATTTCTTTTTACCCGCTACAGAACATCAAAGACGCGAAAATCCCCACGAAAATGAGTATTGGCAGCACTTTCAACAGCAAGGTGATGGCGCAGGCGTCCCCTGCGTCGCCAGCCCCGAAAAGAGCCAGTATGCCTAGCACGATAAGGAAAGTTGCCAGCATAGAACCTCGCCGATACAAATATACATACTGAACATGTCAGATTATGACAATTGGCTGTTTTGACGCAATTGGGGCGTTTTTTTAATATTGAGGGGGAGGGATCCCCCTGGCTTCAGCCGAATGTCATCCCCGCTGTCATTCTGGAGGGGCGAAGCCCCGATAGAATCACGGGGATCTCCCTTCGTCTTCCGCGCACCCCCACTGCGGGGCTCAAAACCCTGTAAGTGAGAGTCGCAGCCATGCTTGCATGGCTATGACCGAGCGTCATGGGTTTCTGCAAACGCCGCCCCGCAACGACTGGCTTTTTCTCCCTCTGTAAGCCCTCGCTTAGAACAATGTCACTCCACTGTCAAAATTATTATGTATTTTTAAAGAAAATAGAGTTTTGCTCTTGTTCTCTAGTTCGAAATACCGCTAATACTTCAAACAGAGAGGAACAAGGCAACGCTCACGCGGACATGCCGTTTTGCGGCGTGTTCCATTGTATCATACCTGTAGCAATGCGGGTTTATGGTGCATTGCCCTTTTATTCGCCTTTGGCGATGCTTTTCCTGAATTGGGAGAAGATTTTGGGGCGTGGGTCGTTTCGCCTGTCTCTTTGTTGGGCACTTAGCGGTAGCCTCGGACTAAGGCAGGTGGACCTGCGCCCCTTTTCTATTTCATGAAAATGCGCTGCCAACTGTCAGTACAAGAGCGTGCTGGCAGAGGTTTGATTGACGAAGAAAAAGTCATCATTGCGTATTGATAATGAGGAACTACACGAAAGTTCCGGTTTTCTATCTGCGCAGGTTTTTTGGTGTCAATCCTGTCGTGTTCCTATAATCACGCCTACAGAGCAGATTAATGGCGTTAATGGCAAAAGCGTATGTCCGCTTTGTCATTCAGCAACAACATTCCTATCAACAGATTTGCGTCCGGTCTTTCCAGAGGAAAGACTGCTGTTGGAACTCCTATTAGCTCACAATCAACCTTTGAAGTATTCGGAGTGCTCTGTGTGGGCTTTAGACAGTCGCTATTATATCGATGGAAAGATGAAATCTATTCCTTCGAAAAATTTCCGAACGGAAGATTGCGATGTCCTTTCCGCATTGATTAAGGAAAACGAAAAAGACAATAAATCTAAGAAAGTTCAAGCGTGTTTTGAAGACTTCACAAGCAAATTTATTGCTGCTAACAAAAATCGCCTAAATGCTTTGATTAGCGAAGCGCACTCGTTTATCAAGCGAGAAGTTTCCAATTTTCCCGAAGAAAATATTGTTTTGTCGTTCTCTGGTGGTAAGGATTCTACTGTTACAGCGGATATTGTGACGAAAGCGCTTGGCAATCCGAGTCTTGTTCATATTTTCGGAAACACGACATTGGAATTTCCACAAACGGTTGAATACGCAAAGAGATTTAAGAAGGACCATCCATTTGCAATTTTTGAAACTTCTATCAATGAAGATCAAAATTTTATGGATGTTTGCGAAGACATAGGTCCTCCGGCACGAATTATGCGTTGGTGCTGTTCGATGTTCAAAACAGGACCGATTACACGCGTGCTGAATTCGTTGTATAGGAATCAGCAAATATTGACCTTCTACGGGATTCGTCGCGCAGAAAGCGCTAGCCGAAGCAAGTACAATCGTGTTGAAAGCGGCAAGGAATCCGTTAAAATTCAAAAGCAAACAGTGGCTTCACCAATCATTGACTGGAAAGATATCGATATATGGCTTTATCTATTGGCGGAGAATGTTGATTTTAACGATGCATACCGTTTAGGATACGATCGCGTTGGTTGCTGGTGTTGTCCAAACAACAATCAGCGTGCTCAATTCTTGAGCAGAATCTACATGCCGGAAAATTCTAAAAAATGGCGAGATTTCTTAATCCGCTTTGCGAAAAGAATTGGAAAGCCCGATCCAGAAGAATATGTGGATTCGGGAGCATGGAAAGCACGCCAGGGTGGAAATGGGTTAGCCGCTGCAGACGATGTCAAAATTAAGTTCACAAATTGCACTGCAGAAGACCATGCGAAAAATTACAGATTAGTCCGTCCGTTTGATGAGGAACTTGTGAACATGTTTGTGCCGTTCGGAAAGATTAATCGTGAATTAGGAAGGAAACTTCTTCACGAGATTCTAGTACTTGATGTTCGTACAAATGTGCCTATCATTTCTCTCCAACCGTTTACTGTCGATGGTTTTGAACATGCTGTAAAGATAAGAACAATGAATGTTGCAGATCATGACGATTTGCAAAGAAAGATAGCTTATCAAATTCGGAAGTTTAATGGCTGCAGAAAATGTTTGAAGTGCGAAAGTGTGTGTAAGGCAGGTGCAATTAGCATAACTGCTGATGGATATCACATTGATGAAAGAAAATGCGTCCATTGCAAAATGTGTGTAAATCAGTCTGTTTTGGCGATGGGTTGTTTGATGGGAAAGTATTTGAAAACGAAAGAGGTTCGTTAGATGAAATTTAGGGCTCATGAGACATTTTTTATTCGTAAAGGTTGGCTTTCTAAAGGAATGAAAGCTGTTGAGCGAAATAGTCGCGTTTTTATTGATAAAGAGAATAATCCAATGGATGTCCTTGGCATTGGTAGCAACATGGTTAAATCTCTTCGTTACTGGTTGCAGGCCGTCGGCATCACATACGAAAATGCGGCAACAAAGAGAGAGCAGAAATTTACGAGTTTAGGAAATTTGATTCGTGAAAAAGACCGTTATATTGAGGAATTGGGAACGCTTTTGTTGCTCCACTATGAACTTGCCACAAATAAAGAACTTGCCACCAGTTGGTATGTGTTTTTCAATGAATTCTTGATGAGCGAGTTTGCGCAAGAAGATTTTCTGAATTTTATTCGAAATTACATCTCCATGAATATTGGTGAAGATGAAAAAGAATCAGGAACCACGAGAACTCTGGAAGATGACTTTAACTGCATTGTAGGAACGTATGTTCCCCGTTATAAATTAAATCCAGCAAAGGTTTCTGCTGAAAGTAACATCGATTGCCCGTTTGGAGAGATGAATCTTATTGAAGTGCTGAATAAGAAGGATGGCGTATATAGAAAGAATATTCTGAGCGCTTCATCTTTTAACCCCTGGATTACTCTGGCTCTAATTCAGAAGAAACACTGCGGAACAGAGGAAATTCTACTGAAAGACTTGCTATTGACTTCGGAGAGCATTGGAAAGGCTTTTAATCTTGATTCTATAACATTGCTTGAGGTTTTACGAAATCTTGAAAAGCTGGGCGAAGCGAAGATTATTAGAACAGCAGGGTTGGATGTTGTAAGAATTAAGCATCCAAAACAACAGTACATTGATTGCGTTCAGAAGTATTACGAATCCATTGCAAATGAAAGGGCTTAATGTTATGAGCAAAATGATTCAAACTGCAACTGGTTTTCAGAAGTCTGTAAATATAGAATTTGATTTGCATAATACAGAAAAGTTGGGAAATTTCATTCCGACGAAATCATCGTTGTCTTTGTTAGAAGATATCCTTGAAAGTACTCAGAATAGTGCTACTAATCGAGCTAGGATTCTAATTGGTGCTTACGGAAAAGGCAAAAGTCATATTGTACTTACGATTCTTTCCTTGTTGATGAAAAAGAATCGTGTTTTGTTTGTTCATTTAAATGAAAAACTTCAAGAAAATAACCGTTTGTCTGCGCTGCTGAAAAATTACTATAGCGGAAAGGTCAAGTTGTTGCCTGTTGTTATTTCTGGCAATAGCACAAGTTTGCATCAGGCCTTTATATTCTCCTTGCAGAAAACCTTGAGCGATAATAACCTGATGGATGTTATGCCGGAAACCAATTATGCGGCGGCAATAAAAACGATTCAGAAATGGGAAAAAGACTATCCTCAAACATTTAAAACATTTGCAAAAGGGATAAACGGAACTGTCAAAGCATTCATTGAAAAATTGCAGGATTTTGATGTAAATGCGTACCGCCAATTTGAGCAGGTTTATCCTGAATTGACTGCCGGAAGCATTTTTAATCCTTTTGTAGGTTTTGATGTTGTTGACCTATACGAAAGTGTCGCTAAAGCATTAAAAAGGACTTCAAAATGGACTGGTCTTTATGTTGTGTACGACGAGTTTAGCAAGTATCTTGAAGCCAACATATCTACGGCAAGTGTTAGCGACACGAAGATGTTGCAAGATTTTGCGGAAAAGTGCTCAAGAAGCGGCGATACGCAGATGCACCTTATGCTTATTTCGCATAAAGAGATTGCAAATTATATTGACCAACTTCCGAAACAGAAAACAGATGGATGGCGAGGCATTTCGGAACGATTTGAACATGTCTTGCTTAATAATAATTTTACGCAAGTATATGAGATAATATCGTCGGTCATTAAGAAGAAACCCGCTGATTGGAATCGTTTTAAAAAAAGCCAAAACAAAAAATTTGATGACCTGTTTGCGTTATATTGTAAGCACCCATTGTTTAATGAAATGAAACCCGATGAAGTGCAAAAACTTCTGCTAGATTGCTATCCGCTTCATCCGGTCAGCGTTTTTATTCTTCCGCGACTTTCAGAGCAAATCGCTCAAAACGAAAGGACTCTTTTTACATTCTTGTCTGCGCAGGACCCCTCGACGCTTTCAACTTTCTTAAATGGGTATGATGATTCTGATTTTAAGTTAGTGACTCCGGATTTGTTATTTGATTATTTTGAACAACTTTTCAAAAAAGAAATCTATAATAATGAAATTCGAGATGTTTATTTATTGGCTAGTCGTGCTCTAGATAAAATTGGGAAGAAAAAGGTTCTTGAATGTAAGATCATAAAAACATTGTGTTTGCTTTATATCCTACAACAGTTTGAAAAAATCAAGCCGGTTAAAGAAGAAATATTCCGCATTTACAAAAATGAATACTCAGAAGAAGATATTCTTTTAGCTATTGACAACCTTGTGGAAAAAGAATTCGTTGTCTATTTGCGACAGAGTAATTCTTATTTAAAATTGAAAGAATCTTCTGGTGTTGATATTGAAAAGACGATAAATGATGAAATTGAACGACAGCATGGCAAATTTGACTTATGCGATGTTTTAAACGAGTTTAATACCAGTGCGTATTTATATCCTTCGAGGTATAACGACAAATATGAGATGACTCGATGGTTTGATTTCATATTTGTTTCAGATAAAGAATTCTTAGAAGATACTGACTGGCAAAATAAATATGCTGAGAGCGATTCTGATGGGCAAGTTGTTGCGGTCGTTTTAAGTGGAAAAATTTCAGCAAAAAAGATTCGTTCTTTGGTTGAACAAGTTTCTGCTGCACAGAGACAAATTTTATTTGTTGTTCCCACACAGTTTAACGAAATCGAATGTACTGCAAAAAAATATAGTGCCGTTTATGCTCTACGCGAGAAATCTCATGGCGATAGCGCTCTAGAAGATGAATATCAAGTCGTGATAGATGATTTGAGCGAAGTGTTATACGGATTTATTGCCGACTATATCAGAGCAGAAAGAAACGCTTCATCATATGTTTATTGCGGAGAGGACGCCTGTATTGGTAGAAAATCGGAACTGTCGGAAAAACTTTCAAAAATTTGTGAAAGTATTTATTCAAGAACTCCGATAATCAAGAATGAGGCTATCAACAAAAACTCTCCAACAACGGTAATGGAAAATGCCCGTGACAAGGTTGTTTCTGCTCTATTAAGAAATGATCTTGAATACAATCTAGGTTTGACCGGAACGGGTCCAGATGTGTTCATTATGCGTAGTGTTTTAATAAATACTGGGCTGTTGATTAATGAAAAGAATGATGTAAGATTAAATTTTGATTTCCAGAAAAAGGATGATGTTGCCGTTGTAAAACCTATTATTGATGCTTTGCAATGGTTTGTCAATAATGCTGCGGAGAAGAATAAAGTTTCTTTTGGGGCATTGTATCGAAAATTGACATCTCCTAGTGGAAGAATCGGCATGAGAAAAGGAGTAATTCCGATATTCATTGCTGCATTTTTGCATTGCCATAAAAAGTCTATTTCTGTTCATAATGAAAATGGTTCTGTAGAAATTTCTGCACAAACATTAAATCAGATAAATAAAAAACCTGATTCATATACTCTGACATACATATCTTGGGATGCGACTAAAGAAAAATACATCCATGATATGAAAACTTTATTTAGTCAGTGGCTTACCCCTTATGAGACGAAATCGCTTGAAATAGATGGATTGACGTCTGCGATGAATCGCTGGTATCTTGATTTGCCTAAGTACACGAAGGAAATTTATTCAAAGGCAAATCCCAAAAAGACCAACCAAACTCTTGTTGATTTTCTGAATTTATTTACGCAAAATGTAAGCAGTGAAGAACTCCTTTTTGAACGAATTCCGATGGTGTTTACGGGAAAACCCTCATGTGGGAAAAATGTCCTTACGAAGTTATCTGACGCCAAAAAGGACATCGATGATTCAGTAATTAGGCTAAGCCGATCGCTTTTAGATATCACAAGAAATGTTTTTGTCAATCAGCAAGTAAAAAAAGCCTCTGTGCCTTCTATGTGCAAAGAGTGGACGAAAAAACTTGATAAGAATGCGTCTGGTAATGTGTTTGATGATGGTATAACGGATAGGATGCTGAATCTTTTCTATCAAAACTTGGCAGACGAAACAAGATTTATTGAAGGCCTTGCTGAAAATTTAACCGGATTGAGAATTGCTGATTGGAATTATAATACAATCGATTCCTTTAAAGTGAAGTTGAAGGAATGCAAAAATACCGCAGAAAATTATAAAGATTCTGATAAACGGAATCGCGATAATAGCTATAGGCTTTCGTTTACCGACGAAAAAGGCCGTGAATCTACAAAGACGTTTAATAAAGTCGATCTGTCGCCTCGTTCGCGGTTGCTCTTCAATAAAATGGAAGATGCCCTTAATACAATGGGACAAGCTATGACTGCGGCGGAAAAAAGACAGGTTGTTGTGGACATCCTTCAAAAAATGTGTGGAGAGAACAACTGATGGCTTATTTCGACAATGCTGCAACAACTTTCCCTAAGCCAGAATGTGTTTATGATTTCATGAATACGTTCTAAAGGGAATGAGGTGGAAATGCAGGCCGCGGAAGCCACAAACTTTCGATGGGCGCTGGCAAGATGGTTTCTGAAACTAGGAATCGTCTTAAAAAGTTGCTGCATTGTGAAAATAGACAAATCGTATTCACTCCTTCTGCGACGATTGCCTTGAATATGATTTTGCAAGGTGTTCTAAGTGGACAAACAGCCCCAAAAAGGAATGTTTATATTTCTCCATTTGAACATAATGCAGTAACAAGAGTTCTTCACTATTATGAGAACATTGGGGGAATTACTGTACGGCTCCTTGCAATTAAGGATGACTTGACTTACGATTTTGAAGGAATTCAGGCGCAATTTGCTAAAGATTCTCCTGATTTGATGGTGGTGTGCCATGCGAGCAATGTGATTGGGCTTATTTCGCCAGTAGAAAAACTTTGCTCTATGGCAAAAAAATACAAGGCTGTAACCGTTATAGACATGGCTCAAACTGCGGGCCTTGTTGATTTGAATGTCGGATTGGAAACAATCGATTTCGCTGTATTTGCTGGGCATAAGACGCTTTATGGACCAACAGGAATTAGCGGCTTTGCAATGAAGCCGGATTTTGATTTAAATCCCATTTTGTTTGGTGGAACTGGTTTTGAAAGTGCTAATCAGGATATGCCAAGCGATATTCCCCAACGTTATGAGATGGGGACTCTCAATATTCTCGGTATCGCAGGACTCTATGCTTCTTCGGGCTGGATTTTGGACGAGGGAATGGATTGTTTGTGGGAGCACGAACAATCAAAACGAAAAGAATTGTTGGAAATTCTTCGTTCTTATGATTTTGTAAAAATCATTGGTGATAATGAGAATAACCAACATGTTGGAATCGTTTCTTGCATAATTGATGGCTTGCCGAGTGATACCGCGGCAAGCGTGTTTGCCGAGAAAAACATTGCTGTCCGAAGTGGATTGCAGTGTGCTCCGCTCGCTCATAAGACCTTAGGAACGTTTCCTTCGGGAACAATACGGTTTAGTTGTAGTGCGTTTACCAGTGATGCGGACTTTGATGAATTGAACGGTTCTTTAGACTGGATAAAGGGAAATTCGTGAGAGACCTTATATGAATTCTTTAACAACATTAACAATTCGTAATGAATATCGTTCTCCTCAGAACGATGTTGTAAGGGAATTGTTCATTCCGGCTCTTTCTTGCGCTAAAATTTACAAGCGCTCAGTAGGCTTTTTTTCTTCGACATCACTAGTTGAGATAACTAAGGGAATCACTGAACTCATAAAAAACAAGGGCCAAATACAAATAGTCGCATCTCCTAAGCTAAGTGATGAAGATATTGATGCAATACGTGCTGGCTATGAAAAGCGTTCTGAAATAATAGAGCGCAGATTACTTGGGGAATTAGATATTGAAGAAACGGATTATTTTAGAAATGCAAGACTGAATCTTTTGGCGAATTTAATTGCCAATGGATTCCTGTCGTTGAAAATAGCTTTCATTGATTCCGGGAATGAAGTTGGAATATATCATGAAAAGTTAGGTGTATTTGAAGATTTTGATGGTCGGAAAATTGCATTTGACGGAAGCATGAACGAATCAAGAACCGCTATGCGATATAATTATGAGTCTGTTAATGTTTACTGTGACTGGAAATCGGAAGATAGAGAACGGGCTCAATCAAAAATAAACGCCTTTGAAAATATTTGGAATAATACTGAACAAAAACTGACTGTTGTTGATTTTCCGTCGGTAACGAGTAAAATTCTAGAGAAATACAAAAGACAAAATATAGATTTTAGTGTACCAAATTGGGATAAAGGTTTTACAGATTCCGTTCCATCAAATGTTCATGAGTCCAGTCCTGACTATAGAACTGGTGAAGAAAAATCTATTTCCTTTGATATGCTTCGTGAATATCAGAAGAAAGCTATCAATAGCTGGATGGCGAAAGGGTGTTGCGGTATTTATGATATGGCAACAGGAACGGGTAAGACACTTACGGCTCTTTTCTCTCTTGATAGTTTGCGAAAGCGCGATAGTGGTAATTTGAGCGTTGTTATTCTTTGCCCGTACATTCATCTTGTTACGCAATGGCTTGTAGATATAGAGAAATTCAATATAAAACCAATTATTGCGTTTGGATCTTCACCACAAAAAGATTGGAAAGAAAGATTAAAAAGGGCTGTTGATAAAAGAAATTTTTGTGATAACGAGCGGGGCTTCTTTTGCTTGGTGTCCACAATTGCCACATTTAAAAGTGATTTCGTTCAAGGAGTTTTGGCAAAAAATAGAAAACCGATTCTTTTAATTGCTGATGAAGCTCATAATTTAGGTGCGCAAGATGCTATAAAGTATCTTGAAAGAATGAATTTCATGTATAAATTGGCGCTGTCTGCGACAATAGACCGTCATATGGACGAATTTGGCACGAAATTCCTTCATTCCTATTTTGGAGAAAAGTGTATAGAGTATGGGTTGAAAGAGGCTATAGATGCTGGATATTTAGTTCCCTATGATTATATTCCGGTTGTTGTTTCGTTGGATTCAAAAGAGCGGGAGTCGTATGCGGAACTGACAAAGAAGATGGCGGGAGAGATTAGAGTATCTCCAAAAACACATGAAAAATGTTTGTCAGAATATGGGAAAAAATTGGCTATTGCTCGTTCTAGACTAATAGCGGGAGCGAAAAATAAACTTACAGAACTTGTAAAGAGAATTGAACCATATAAGAATGAAAATAAAATTCTGATTTATTGCGGTGCTACAAAATATAGTGAAGATGTTCAGGAACTTGACTCGGAAGAACGAGATGATGTTCGGCAGATTGAAGCAATCTCGTTGAATCTTTATGAAAAATTTGGTATGCGCATTGCAAAATTTACGGCAGACGAAAGCTCGGAAGAACGCTCATCCATAATAAGAAGGTTCGAAGAAAAAATTTTGCAAGCGATTGTCGCAATTAGATGTCTGGATGAAGGTGTTAATATCCCTATGATAGAAACGGCTTTTATATTGGCGAGTTCTACAAATCCCAAAGAATACATTCAAAGACGTGGACGTGTTCTTCGTTTGAGCAAAGGTAAGAAAAAAGCGGTTATATATGATTTTGTGACACTGCCATATGATTTTTCTATAGCATTAGCTAAAGATTCTTCGGAGAATGAAATGTATTCTGCTTTAATTCGCAATGAGTTGACAAGAATGAAAGAATTTGGTTCACTTGCTTTGAATCAATCAAGAACAATGTCCTTGATTGATCAAATAGAGAAGAGTTTCCGCTCGGTTGATTTTATAAACGAAGAGGAGTTTATATATGAATGAGGAAGAATACAAAAGTTTGTTTTTAACGGTTGCCAAGTGGGAACATGAAAATAAACATAATAAATTATACAATTCCAAAGAAATGGAAGTGAGAATAAAAAAATTGATACAAGGTTCCGTTAAGCCTGAGGAGTAAAGTTATGCTTATAAAGAAAATTATAATAAAAAATTTTCGGCAGTATAGTGACGAAAATGAAATTGAATTTTCTGTGGATCCAGAGAAGAATATAACATTTATTCTTGGGGGAACAGGGTTTGGCAAAACAACACTTTGTCAAGCCTTTCGATGGTGTCTTTATGGAAAATCTGATTTTAAAAAGCCAGAGGACATTTTATCGCAACGGAAGATTGATGCCTTAAGAGATGGGAATTCGTGTTCAGCGGAGGTCTCATTAGAAATGACGCATGGCGGAAAGAATTATATAATAAAACGGAGTTCCTGCTATCAAAAGAAAAATGATAAACTAAGTTTGATTTCCTCACAATCTCGTGTTTTATATATAGAAAATGGCTTCCAGAAAGAAGTTCAACGGAAAGACGATTTTGTCAAAGAAATTATTCCGGAAGAATTGTCGGAATATTTTTTCCTTAGTGGCGAAAAAATAGAGGCTATGTCTGATGATATAAAAAAAGGAAAATCTAAGGATTTTGGTGATGCTGTAAATACATTACTTGATCTTGATTACTATAAGAATGCGATAAAGCACTTGAAATCAATCTCCAGAGATTATGGGGTTTCTGGCACGACAGGTGGTTTGTTTGATTTTGAGAATAAATTGAATGCTTTAAATTCCAAACTTAGTGCAAATGAATCTAACCTAAAAACTTTTGAAGTTCAGTTAAAAGAAGAAGAAGCTAATCGTGATTATCATATTGAAAAAATTGCTGAATACAAAGCTCAATTAAAAAATATTGAATCAGCAAAGAAACTACAACAAACACGTGAAGAAAAAAATGCGAAATTCGAAAATTTAAAAAAATCTATTGATCGAGAATATAAAGAAGGAATACAGGATTTTATTAGAAAATCACCTTATTTTTTCGCAAATCACAATATGAAAAATATGGTGATGTATTTGAAAGACGCTTCAAATATTGAATCCGATGACATCCCTGATAAACTTCATGCGGATTTGATTGATTGGATTGAGAAAAGAGGAAAATGTATATGCGGAACATGTATAAACAAAGATGAAGCTGAATTTAATTTACTTGAGAGATGGAGACATGTTGTTCCTCCAGAATCAATTGGGACTCTTATTTCGTCTGTAAAGAGAAGTACTTTTGAAAAAATGCGTTTTGCTGAAGATTTATGGTCCAATTTAAGAACCAGAAAAGAACGCGTTATGGAATATTATGAAGACATTGAAATGATAGAAGAAGAAATTAAGGCTTTAGATGAACGGCTTGCTAAAGCAGAAGACACTTCCGAAATAGAAAAAAATCTTAGACTTTCTTCGAGTGATCTAGAAAGGTCTAAAAATAAAATTACTGACTACCAAAAATTGATTTTTAATATTAAGTCTGAGTATGCAATTTTAACACGCGAACGCGAAGATTTGCTTGCAACGAGCGAAGAAGGTAGGAAGGTACTTGCTTGGAAGAATGTGACCGATAGGCTTGTAAAAGATTTTGAAATAGAATTAAGTAAAGATGAACATGACAAAAGGCAAAACCTTATAGCGGCTGTTCAAACTGCTTTTAAAAAAATTTATGATGCTGATTTTACAATTAGCATTGATGATGATTATAATATTACGACAACATCTAAGAAAGAACTTTCTACTGGTCAAGGATTATCCGTTATATTTGCTTTTCTTTCGGGTTTGCTGGATGTTATCAAAGTAAATAAAGACGATAAATCTGAAATGCAGCTGGAAGCATATCCTCTTGTTTTGGATGCTCCATTTTCAGTTTTAGACAAAGAACGAATAAAATCTCTTTGTGATGTCCTTCCTAAGGTTTCTGAACAAATTATTGTTTTTATTAAGGATGTGGATGGCGAAATTGCAAAGGAACGGATGCAGGAAAAAATTGGAAAGAGTTATAAACTCGTTCCCGCAGATAGGTCTTATCAATGTACGACTGTTGAGGAGGATTAAATATGGCTTTATTTAATCAATTGTATCAAATAAAGGGCTTACATGCTGATATGGTCCGTAAAATTACGGATGTGATGGGATGTAGAAATATAGATGTATTCTACATAAGTCTTGTTTTGGGACTTTGGCAAGGATGTAGTGTTGAACCCGATAACGAATCTAAAATAGAGCCTGCTAAAATTGATCCAGAGCAGATGATTAGGTATGGGCAAGATATTGAATATTTGTATGAACTCGTTATGATGAACGATAAGTCATCAAGTATTTCTCTTAAAGAAAGAGTTGATAAAGCTTTTAAAATTAAGGGAACTGATAAAGCGGAAAAAGATGAGGCCCGTTTTACAAGTATTATGCTCGGTGGTTTAGAGTTCTTGTATAATAATGTTATCGAAAATACTACATCGAAAGAAGATATATTTAACAATATCTGTGAATTGATCCAAACATATTTAGTGGCTTATCCTGAAAAAGAATAAATCGTAAATGACATATCCTTCAGACATTCTCCTTGAAAGCGATGTCCCTGTAAAAGAGAACCAGTTCCTGTTTCATTATACGACATATTCTGCTGCATTGGGGATTTTATTGAGCCAACAAATGCGTTTGGGGCCCCTTGTAAACAAGAATGACCCGTTAGAATTTGAAGATCATCGTGATGATGGGCGGGTAATTCATGGAAATCCTTCAAATGAAGAACTCGCCGTAATCATTGGCGACTATAAAAATGCTGTAGATGAAAAGGTTCGCTCGGTTCGTTTTGCTTCTTTTGCTATGGATATGTCTTTTTATAATCCGCCGAAGGATTCTCAAGAAAATTGCTATAACAATTTATCCAAAGGATGGGCCCGTTCAAGGATGTGGGCTCAATATGCTGATAATCACAAGGGTGTATGCTTGGTATTTGATAGAGAAAATTTGGTGAAGTCATTTGAAAAGTCTTTCGGTTCGTGTGAAATCTATTGCAAAGAAGTGACTTACACAAACAATCTTTATCCACTACAGGAATCGTTGGAGCAGAATTGCAAATCGCTCTTAACCTCGGAAAAGATAAGCTTTCTTTTTCAAAAGTGCCAAGATTTTAGAGATGAACAAGAATTTCGGTTGCTTCTTATAGATAAAAGTTTGAAGAAGACTGATGAATTGGTTTCGTTTTCTATTTCGGATTCTCTTTGTGGCGTTATACCTGGAGTACGGTTTCCTAGGGAGAATGAATTGAGCCTGAAAAAGGCGATGAAATATTGCAATTCAAAGATTAAGTGGCTGCCTATATGGTGGAATTACGGAATGCCTCATTTGGCAGATGCTGAACGTTTGAAATCGATGGTTGAAGAAGTATTCGGTGAACAATAACGCTTTTCGCGTTAGGGATAGTGACCCCTTGGGGCGGAGACTTGCAATGGAGATCCCCGCCTTCGCGGGGATGACAAGTGTAAGGCTTCGTTTTAGGAGGCGGGCGGCGAGCGAAGCGAAGGTGGCTGCCCCTAAAATAAAGCCCGACCCACGCCAGTGGGCGGACAGCACTTAACAACTTGTTGTTTAGTGCGCATGGCCACCAAGGTGGGGAACGCCCAAATGCAAGGTGGCCCCGAAAAGGGCTGGGATTCCCAAATTTTTACGGGCGTGATTCTTGAAAAACTTATATATTTATGACAAACGCGAAAAAAGGAAGTATCGCAATGAAAAGAATCGTTCCTTTGGCTTTGCTGGGCGCCGTGCTATTGCTTTTGGCGTGCGCCCATAGTTACAAGTACAAGAATGAGGCTACATTCAAGGGCAAGACTGGCGTTGTCGGCATATTCCGGCAGGCGGCGTTCTACTGCAGCGAGGCGAACCCGCACTACGCGAAGATTGGCGATTCTACGATTGTCGTGAAGCCTACGTGGAGCGAGGAGCAGGACAACTTCTTCTTTGCGGAACTCAAGTCCGGCCCCGCGACACTCTACAGTTACAGCTACAACTGTGGCGAGAACGAGAACAAGTTCGTGCTCGATACCACATCCGAGAACAAGGGTGCCTCGGGCATCGTGATTCCTGAAAGCGGCCTCTGCAAGATTGTGATTTCGTTCGTGCAGGGCGACAGGTTGTTCGACCATAACGACGTCCTTATCGAGGAGGAATTCAAGAAGGCGGAAATTGCGCTTGACCCGTCGAAGATTCCCTACTGCGAGGTGCTGAAGACTGACGGCTCGAAGATGAGTTTTGCTAACCGCGATTCCCTGATTCAGGAGCAGTACAAGGCTGCGGTCGAGGCGGCGAAGAACGGTTCCTGTGAAGACATCCGCCCGCTTGTCTCGCTGGATTCTAATTCGGACAAAGTTACGTGGAACGCCGAGAAGGACAAGGCCTTGATGATTGCAGCGCATTCTACTCCGAACCTGTTCGATAACGGTGCCGCATATACGGTCCCGAGCGACATGCGCGTATTCTCGGATAAGGAATTCCTGGAATGGTTCAAGATGAACAGCAAGGGTGTGCGCAACTGGCCGCTTCGCCTGCGTCAGCTGCTCGGGCTCCCGCGCGAAGCGAACATCACGCATTTCACCACGTTCTGGGTATCCCCGAAGGACATGGTCCGCCCGGCGTATATCCCGGATGTTACGAGTTCCGAGATGACCTGCCGCTTTAACGAGGAAGACGATTCCCAGCTGGATAGCCTCGGGATGTGGCTGCGCAACTGGTTCGATAACGCCTGGAACGCAAACTACAAGTCCGAGGGCGGCTACGCATGGACGCGCCTGGGCTACACGTATGACTGGGGCTCCAGCGGTGACAAGTACGGGCTTTCGGAATTCCTGGTACGCGAGGAATCGCAGGTGACTATCCAGACGACGAAGGACCTCAAGGCCTTCGTGCGGTGGATGGGCGACCGCCGGTAATCCAATCTATACGTGATTGATTGTAACCCGCCACAGCTGCTGGCGGGCTTCCTTGTATTTGCGCTCGAATGCGGTGCTGGGCTGTTCCGGCTCGAACGCTTCGCTGCTGATTGAACAATCGGGCGTGGCAACGCGTGCCGCCTCCGCAAATTCGAGTGCGTATATTTCCCAGTTGGTGCGCAGTTCGATTGCGTCGCCGAGTTGCAGGAGCGTCGGGAAAATCGGGTGCAGGTGGAACCTGCGGGTGGCTTCGCTCTGCTTGGGCCAGGGGTTCGGGTAGTACAGCGCGTGGTAGGGAATGTGCCACTGGCCTGCCTTGACCTTCCCGAGGGCGAGTCGCCAGAAGTCAAGCAGTTCCGCACGCACGAGAAACGCATTTTGCGGGGCGGTACCTGCCTTAGAGAGGCGTGCTGCCGACTTGTCGATGCCGATGACGGGAATGCCCGGGTTTGCAAGCGCGATGTTGAGTGTGCTTTCGCCCGTACCGCAACCCGAATCAAGAATTACTTTATATGTAGCGCGACTCGTGCGACCCGCAACTTCGTCGCGACCCGCATCCCCGTAAAATCCTTCAACAAACTTCTCGACCTCCGCGAACGCCGTACGCGTATGGTCCGCAATAGGACGCAGGTATTCGGTCGATGCGTACTTGCGCACGACCTCTTCGAGTTTGTCGTATATATCGGTTTGGTTTGTGGTGACCGCGCGAGCCCCGGACATTACCGCTTCCAGATGCTCAGGCGCTTGCCGCCGGTAAGCTCGATGTCGTCGAGCCAGAAGTTGACGGTCTTTTCTTCGTTGTTTGGCTTGAATCTCCACACCAGCTGGTTCACGCAGGTGTAGGAGAAATGCGGATCCAGGATGTCGGCCAACGGTATGGAAATGCGCTCCCATTTATCGCTGAGAGTGAATTCGGACTGTGCGATAATTTGGCCGCCTTGCTTCTGCGTTTCGTCAATGACGCCGAAGACGATGGCTCCTACGCCCTTTGCCCTGAAGGCAACCGTATCGACGGAGGAAATGTCGTTGCACAGGGCCTTGTCGCTCTTGCCGAGCTCGATGCCGACGGTGGCCCACGGCCAGATAGTCTCGCCGGTGGAATCCTTGACTGCATCACCGAAAGTTGCTGCCACGTGAGCCACGATGTTGCCGTCTTCGCTTTCGAGGCTGAACCTGTGGCTGTAGCCGTTGTCGGTGAATTCGGGCGTTACCGTTTCTTCGCTGTAGTCGAAATACCACCAGCCGCCGTCATACGTATGTGCCGGCATAAAGCGGTTCTGGTAGTTGGAATCCTGGAAGTCGTCGAGCAGAAGCGCGCGGCTCTCTTCGGCGAACGTGCTCGCGGTGGAACTTTCACCCGCGACAACCTTCATGTAGGTGCTGCTGGTGTCCGCGCCTTCCTTGCCCGGGATAAACACGAGGCTCAGGGGGCCTGCCGGGAGCGAATCCATGGAGAACTTGCCGTCCTTCACCTTGGCCGAATGCGCCATGCCGCGGACCATCACGATGCCTTCCGCGCCTTCGCCCACCGAGCCTTCGATGGAAACGGTCTCTTCGAGTGCTTCCTTGCCCAGGTCGACATCGGAACCTTCGACGGAGACTTCCTTCTGGAGCGCCTTGCCGTCGAGCCTTGCTTCAAGAGTGTACGTACCTTCGGCGACGTTCTCGAAAAGAATCTTGCCGTTGGAATCCGCTTCGGTAAATTCATTGTCGGCTGCGTCAAGGCTTTCGCTCTCGCTGAGTTTTACCCTTGCGAATGCTGCCGGTTGACCTGCGGCCATGATCTGTGCAGTGATGGCGTTGCCCGCTTCGGTGCCGCTCGGGCCTCCGCCTGCGGTTTTGTCATTGCTGGAACATGCCGAAAGGGCCGCCGCTGTAGAAAGCGCGACCAGGCCCAGACCGAATGTAGAAATGTTCCGCTGCACCTTTGAAAGATACATTTTTTTGAAATTTCCGAGCATCGCCTAGCCCTCCTTTGGTGGGTTAGGTGCGTCGCCATCTGCCGTAGCGGGGTCTTCCACCCTGTCGGAGAGCGGGAACATCGCGATATTCAGGGCGTAAACGCGGTCGGCGCGCTCGCTCTTGCGGGCAAACTGCAGAAGGCCCCTGCGGAATTCCTCGATGCGGTGCTTGATTTCGGGCAGGTCTTCCTCTGCCGCAGTGAACACCACGCTCGAAATGTCGCGTTCCTCGGGTTTGTGGCGGTCGATGGATTCCTGGGCAAGTTCAATCGTGTGCCTGTGGAAGTCGCGGACCGCGCGGCTCTTGACCTCGCCGCCGGTAGAAAGAATCTGGTCGGTAATGTTCCAGCCGCCGTTACCGTCCGGTGCGACAAGCCCGAGTTTCTTCAAAATCTCGAGTGCGCTGCGTGCCTCGTCGTGCGAGATGGGCGGGTTCAGGTGGCTTGCAAGTTCCGGAATGTCGCTCGTGTCCTTTGTGATGCCGATGAGCGCGCGGAGTGCCGCACAGCTCCAGCTCCCAAAGTAGGCGAGTTCGGGCTCGGTGAGCACGCGCGTTTCCATCTCGCGCAGTTCCATTAGTTTGTAGTAAAGTTCGCTGAGCGCCTGCTTCGCCTTAGTCTTGTTGAAGCGGTAGAGCGTCTTGAAGTACTCCGCCCTGCGGTCGTCGAGTTTGCAGAGGCGAATGAATACCGGGAGCGAGTCCTCGTTCAGGTGCCCGCCCTTCTGGAATACGCGCACGAGCCAGGCCGGGTCCACGCCGGTCTTCTGGCTCAGGTAGCGATAGCTGGTGAACGGGTTGTCCTTCTTGCTTTCGGCAAACCAGTCCTTCAAGAAATCGCGGTATTCAAGGTATTCGAGTACGTCAACCATGCCCATAATTTACCTAAATACAGGGCTGAGCGTCCCGGGGGAGGGCCTGCCCGGTAAAGTTTCTGTTGCATGATGTTCAACGAATGGGGGCGCGGATGGCCGAAAATGTCCTGCCACAAGCCGAAAATTGGCAAAATTGAGCTAAAAATGGCGTTTTTGGTGATTGCGGATTGCTGGTTTCATCTCGCCAATTCTAGTCCTTGACGCAACGGACAGATAAAGCATTGGTCTTGTATCGGCCGACATAGTAGATATATGGACTGGTATTATCGATATTCAAGGCAAAGCTTACTGAGTCCTCATTCGCGGTACTCCAAAAAAACAATTGACCATACATATCTACAAATTCACCCTGGACATTCCTGAAACCAGCAGGAAGTGCCGAGAAAGAACACGAATTTTTAAAAGCCCTATCATAAGTCCACCCATAATCCGCTTTCAACATATTTCCTGCCTTTCCGCAAATGACATCGGCTATAGCAGGACAAGGCTCTTCATCCTCTAAGCCATAAACCTTAGCGATTGACAAAATATTACCTACGTCATTGGGGCTAGGAATATGCCAACCTGTAGGACAAATCCCTTGCGTTATATTTTCAAACGGAATATTTTTCCCATTGTAATTTGCCGACACCTGTGCCGCCACATTCCACGGATAAAGGCGGCCATATTTTTTGCACATGTTCGGGTCATTGTTGTAACAGACGCTACCACTGGCAGCATAGTTCAAGTTCTCTAGCATCCAGGTGCGATCAGCAATTTTTCCATAGGCATATTTCTGCCCGTCTCTCGGATCGGTAAAATAGCGCGTTCCTTTGACTGCTTTCTTGACCATTTTGGCAGGGCCATCTTTTACACACCTCACCGAATAGCGCCAATTTGGAAAATTTGAGCCTATGCCTGCAATTTCTGTATCGTTATACAAATAAACGAAATTTATATGATTGTCATCGTGCTTCGTGCTACTCCAATAATAGGCTCCTCCACCAAGATCTCCATAATGCATAGTAGTCTGACCCTTTGATTCGCCATAGAATCCTGTAGGCAAGGCAAAAAAGCCAAAACGGTCAGTACCATCAGGAGTGCCTTCGGATTTCCACATATTTTGGCCCTTATAGGGCCTCGTTTTCAGGCTAGTACCAACCCCTTCTCCGCCATTATTAACCGAGACATATGTCAACATTGTATGCCATTCTTCCATAGAAGGCAAATGGAATCCTGCCGGACACGCATTTATGGCAGCTTTCCATTCATAAAGGCGGCCATAACCACATTTCTTTGCACTATTATCTTTGTCATTATAACAATAGCCGCCTTGGGTTTTATAATCTAGATTCTCAACCATCCATTCCTGGTCACCGATTTTCACTATGTCGTAGGTATTTCCATCCCTGGAATCGGTTATTTGATACTTATCTCCGTCTTCGAGATCAGCGGAACCAGAATTACCATTTGGATTTCCATTTCCGCCATATGCGGTATGTCCAGCAAAGCAACTGCAGGCAATACCGAGGCTTCCTAAAATTATTAACCGTTTCATACGCTGATTCTTGATGTATCTAAGAGAAGGGTTGTCTTTAGCAAAAAAGTCTGGTTTCATATCGTAGACCTTAGTTCTTGACGCAACGGACTGAAAAGCCGTAGATCTTATAGTTGTCAAGTTCCGGAATGTCGCTCGTGTCCTTCGTGCTTTCGGCAAACCAGTCCTTCAAGAAATCGCGGTATTCAAGGTATTCGAGTACGTCAACCATGCCCATAATTTACCTAAATAAAGGGCTGAGCGTCCTGGGGGAGGGCCTGCCCGGTAAAGTTTTCGTTGCATAATGTTCAACGAATGGGAAAATTATTGAAATTCGGCGAAAAAGCGCTATTTTTTTACGGAAACCAACCGTGTTATGCGGTTACGGCAGTCTAGGTTGTAGTCCTTGACGCCCGCGAGGCTAATCACGATATCGAGAAAGGCTTCCTCGTCCATGTGGCTAAACAGCGTCTGCCTCACGGTCGCGTTACCGCGCCTGGCAAGCTGAATGAGTGCGGAGCTGCTTGAGAGGGCTTCGGGGTGCTGGAGCATGTGCTCAATCTTCGCAGCGTCGGCATATTCGTCGTTGTGACTCTTGCGCGTGCTGGCTTGGCCCACTTGCGTCGTGTAAGCCCTGCCGTTCGTATCGACGAGATTTATCTGGTATGTCATTCGTGTGAACCTCCTATCTATATATCGCTGCGCAATGCCGCAATGTCAAATGCTTTTTTTGCGCCGGAGTTTTTTGCGCTGATAGAAATAAGAGATGCTCCCGATGTAGTCGGGAGCATCTGTGAAAAAGTCGGACGAAATCCGCTATTTGCCCTGTGCGGCGGGCTTTGCCTGGACTGCAAGAGCTTCGCTTTCGGAAAGCTTGAAGATACGGGTGACCTTCTCGATGGAATCGCCCTCTGCGAGCATGGCCCTGGCCATTTCGAGACGTTCTTCGTTAGCCTTCTTGCGTTCTTCTGCGGCACCTTCAGAAAAGCCTTGGGCGCGGCCCTCGGCACGGCCTTCAGAAAAACCGATTTCGTGTTCAGCCTTCAAGTCCGTCATGTTTTTCGCCTCGCAGTTGAAAAGTTCCTCTACAAAGTTAATCAATTTCACGGAATCGAGCAAGTGCCGGAACGTTTCGTTCTGCATAATCTTTTCGGGAACGGGTTCCTCCTTGACAATTACCTTGATGGCGCGGAGCCACTGCGCCGCCTCGGAGTTGTCGTTTGCGGTGACGCCTGCCTTTTCGAGCTCGAAGAACTTGTCGATTTCCACGAAAATCTTCTGGATCTTGGGGAAGAACTTCCTTCCGTTGCACATTTCGTCAACGTGATGAATGTACTTCTGCGGTTCTTCGGGGAAGAGCTCGAAATCCAGGAGCCCGAGGAAGTAGATGCGCGGCAGCTCGTACTTCTCGCTGGTATGCACCTGGTTCTCGATGACGCGCGAGATGTAGTATTCCACGCGATCGCGGAAGAAGTCGTCACCCTGCTGCTGGACTTCGACCAGCACCTTTTCGCCGGCATTGGTCGTGCCGATGATGTCCAGAATGCAGTCCTTCTTGTTGAATACTCCCGGAAATTCCTGCATTTCGAGGGTGATTTCCTTGATGGCGTCGTCGCCCTGCAGGCCAAGCATCGCGTTCACGAGCGAGATGAGAAGCGAGTGGTCCTTTTCCTCGGCGAAGACAATCTTGAAAATGCCGTCGCTAAGAATATAGGCGTATTTGTAGAGCTCCTGGTACTTGAGGAGGTTGCTCTTGTCGATTTCCATTGCCTTGAGCAAGGAGTAATGTTGCGTGCGGTTCATATTTTTTCCGTTTGTTGAAGTTGCTGTTTTGGCTTGCAAACGGAAAATGCTGGGACGTAGAACACCTGCGGCACCAGACGGTTGCCGCTCGCAAACCAGTTGAATGACTGATTTTTACGTCCACCTTTACGGCAGACGGTGCTCTACGTTGATAGCCACAGGGCCGGTTCCCTGCAGGGCAACTGTCGCGATTTGCGGATTGTCAAGTCCGCAAAGGGCAACGACCTCAAGCAGATAGTTGAACTGCCTCCCCGGTTCGAATACGCTGTCAGGAGGATTGTCGAAATCTACTGAAATGAATATACAATTTTTTGTGCGGCAAGGCAATAGGGCGGCTTTGCCTTATTAGTACCGTCCCAGCACGAGCCGTTTGTTGGGGAGGTCCACCAGCACCTGGAAGTTCTTGTAGAGCCCGACCCCGATGACGCCGATTGCACCGTCCGCCTGGACATAGCGATCTACCTTTGCAGGCTGGATGCCGAAGGGGATGTCCACCGTCTCTCCGCCAATCTCTACGGGGAGATTGAAAAGCTTGACCTCGTAGCGGCCGATGTCCGGGTCCGGGTGTTCGTCAAAGACGGAGCCGGCTTCTGTCCCCGTCGTTGCGATGGACTCGGTGATGTAGTTCGCGATGCAGGCCCCGGAGTCGAAGACCATCTTGCGCTCGACTCCCGCGATTTTCATCGGGATGATGAGCCTGGGATTTATATTGCTGGGGCGCAAGGGAAATTCGGCAATGGGGTGGACTACCATAATGTCGTCAACCTGGTCGGCAACCATTATCGCCTTTTTCCTGTAGTCGAACAGCACCTTGTGCTGCGCGAAATACTCCAACCCCCAGAATCCGTCCAAGGTCGGGTCCACGAACCCGCGCGCCCCCTCGAGATGCTGGCGCAGTCCGGGGATTCGCTGCATGTTCTTTTCGTTGATGTCGACCGGGCAGCCCGTGTCGATAAGGATGCGCTTGCCGTTGTCGGTGACGATGAAGTGGCCCTTGATGAGGTCGGCGTCGAGGATCTTTACCATGAAAACTCCTTTGGAGATAGGTTCTACCTTTAATATCGCAAAAAGGGGAGATTTTGTAAAGAAAAATGCCTTTATTTTGCCCCAAAACGCAAAAATGTGAGTAAAAACAGGAAAAATGAAGAAAAGAAATCTTTTGGTTGTTATAAAGTGAAAAAAATTTTTCGGAATGAAGATTTTTGTTTATATTAAGTAAGAAATGATGAAATGGTAATCGGAGTATTGTTATGCCAATTATTGACCACCGGGAATACGATAGAAATAATCTAGAACGTCACTTTGTTAAGGATGGTGGAGATATTCTTTATGGGGAACGTGATGTCGCAAGAAGACTTTATGCTGATTGCGAAAAACATCGCCTGCATTGGCATATGTGGCATAGTTTGCGACTAAGTATTCCTGTTAAAGAACAACAGGAAATAGAAATAGATTTTTTTCTGATGTGTGAAGCTGGTGCAATCATTATTGAGGTTAAAGGAGGAATAGTGGAATGCCGAGATGGCGTCTACTATCTAATCCATAACAATCAAGAATCAGTATTGCCCAGAACACCGTTTAACCAAGCGGCAGATTATAAGCATGCTTTAATAAATAATTCTGTTGTTGATAGTAATGTGTTCATTTCGATTGCATGCGCTTTTCCACATACACCGGTTGATAGAAGATTGGCTAATGCGATAAATAAATTTGATATTTTGTGGGATAAAACGTTGCAAGATGATCCAAGTGTTTCTCTTGCTGATTTTCTTGAAAAAATAATTAGAACTGATCGAGAAAAATACCCGTATCGAACGGGAGATTTAAATGAAGTGGAACTTAATGCTGCAGTCAGGGCGTTAGCGCCAAATATCCGCAATCCTCTTCGTTTTTCTGAAGAAAATATTGAAGAATTCCTTCGAATGATAGATGTTTCAAACGCAGAAACATTGGATAGTTTGAGGAAGAATCGTCAGCTTGTTATTGAGGGTAAACCGGGTACAGGGAAAACAACTTTTGCAAAATTATATGTTGCAAAGCATCCTGAATTGAAAGGTGTTTATCTTTGTTGGAATAAGCTTTTAGTTGCCGTCACAGATGATCTTTTTCACAAAGCGGGAATAAAAAATTGCAATGTTTATCAGTATAGAAGCTTCCTGCAAGAAAAGGACCCTCGTCAGACTTTTATAAGAAAAACGGATGATTTTTGGAACTCTGGCGATGTAAGTGATGCTGTAAATCATTTGGTAGATCGGCTTAGAAGTGCCCCTGATTTTATTCCTTATGACTATATCATAGTAGATGAATCTCAAGATATTTTTGATAAAGGCGTTGAGTATGTTTTAGAAGGTTTGACATCTGCAAGAAGAGATTTGACAAGTGCTAGATTTCTTTTGTTTTATGATAACGAACAAGGATATAAGTCTGAAGAACGAGAACTTGATGATTTTGCAGAGCGCATATCCAGAGCTTCTGCTCATTTTATGCTAAACGAAAATAAGCGAGTCCAGTATAATAAAGATATTGTCAAATTTGCAGAAAAAATTTATGAAACCGATTCTTTGGAATCGTGGCTCACTATGGTGGAAAATGAAGAGGATTCGTTAATATCTGTAGAACGATTTAACAATCCCGTTAATTTGTTGCAACGGATTAATGCTATTCAAAAAACAATTTGTGAAGAACATCTTTGCAATGACTCAATTCTGTTATTGTCCGCTGATTTGTCAAAAATGACGATTTCAAGCATGCAATCGTCAATGGGTAGTTCTTTATCCATAACGGAAGTCCGAGAATTAAATGAAAAAAATGTGTGCTTGAAAAAGGATAAGCTGTTATGGACTACAATGCTTAAGTATAAAGGCCTAGAATGTCGTAGGGTGTTTTTAGCTTTGAAAAAATCTCGAGTTTTTGATTCGGTTAGAAAATTCGAACTGTATGTTGGAATGACTCGAGCAATAGCAGAAATAAACATACTTGTGTTAGAAGACGAACAAAGGATATGATATGTTGACACAAGGATTTAAGAATATAATAGATCGCAATAGAGCTATAGCGCAAAAGTATTTCGATGTAATGCTTGACAATGGGCCTGTTCAGCGACAAGAAAGATTTCGCATCTTGCAAGAACCAATGGTTAGGCTTATTGCGCTGTTGAATGATTTTGTTGATTATCACATGAATCAAGAGAAAGATGCTGAGACAGCCTTTCCTGTGTTCTACATGCCGACTGCGGAAGCTTGGGCGAGAGATGTGGCGGTAGAGTTTTTGATGCTGAAAATGTCGCTGACTTATAATTCAATGCGTTATCGTTTTTTACAAAAACAATTAGATGACATAAGTAAAAAGAGGAAGTTAAAGTCTAAGGAATTTAAGGAAAAAAAATTCCTCAATAATGTTTGGGCGTTGCATGATGAACGTGCGGTAGGCGAGGACAGACACCACAAAAAAAACATTTTTGTAGGAAATGTTAGACGGTTAAGCCAATATGCGGAAGAATTGGTGCGGGATTTAGACGGTGTAAACTTAAATGAGAGAAATCATTATAATTTGTTTAAAAGTAGTTTTGAAACGAACTTTATTTCAGAAGCGCACAAATTTAAGAAGAATACAGGCTTTGACCTCCAGATAGAGAATATGTTTTTGTTTTTTGGAGAAAGTTTTAATAGAGAAGCCTCGAATCTTAACAGACCTGTTTTTGATGTGCTTCGCCAAGAAGGGTGTATTGTGAGAAATGTCTTTGTCTTTCGTTTTTCTGAGCGCCCTTACCAAGCGAGTAAGATTTGGCTTTGGAAAACGATCGCTGGTAGGACATTTCTTCAGGCAGACAACGCTGCGATAAAAAAAGAAAAAAAATTCGTATCTTTTGCAAAAGATGAGCTAGACTATGTGTTCTGCAGAGATTGTGAAAAACAACATGTTTTTATTGAGGATGTTTTCGCGGATGAAGATTTATTAGAAGAATATTTATCGTCGTCTGAACATCCTTTAATAGAGAAAAATGAATTGTCTTTGTGCTTCAATAAAGTTCTTTATGAAAAATACTGTTTAAAATATTCCCGCATGCCAAACGATGAAATTTTTAGAAATTTGTCTTCTTTTTGGCGTGATTCAATATTTCCGAAAATAACAGATTTTATATCTGAGAATGAATGTATTGCTGTAGTTGTAAATAATGATACATTTGTTGCTGAATTAAAGGACGAACTTCAAAAAAGATTGTCTCGTCCTTTTTCCTTAAAACGCTATGATATTAAAGATTTGAAAAGAAGAAAGTGCGGAACGGTGTTTTTGAATAATGTTAATGAAACAAAGGTTCTTGTGTTTCAATATTGGAAACATGACTTGCAATCACAGTGGACCATTTATCCAAATTCGTTTGATTGCTATTTTGAAAACCTTGTTGATGGACAGAAGGTTTGTGAATTTATAAACGGAAATATTTTGGGCGGTGCTTATAAATGGCATCTATATGGATATAATAGACGATTAGATCAAATTTTGTCTTCTGATTATAGGCGAAAAGTAATGAATGATTCGGGTGGTGACTGGAAAGCCCCGGAGCCAATAGTTGATGACGAAATGTCCCCAAATGATTATGCAGGGACGACTCGGCAGATTAGAATTCTATATGCGAATTCTGATAGACAAACTGTATCTCCCTCAACATATTTTTTGTATGAGTGCGGCTCACAGCGATATGTAGACCGTATTGATGCGATTAAAGATAAGGAATGCGTAAGCATACAGCCTTTAGATGAATTTGCGAGAGAGCTAGCATCTTTGATTGACGAAAAAGAACGTTCTTCATCGGATGAAGAACGTGAATTTCGAAAAAGAATTCCGAATCTAACTGAATCAGAAAGGCAGTCGCCGGTTGAACTGTGGAAGATTCTGCTAAAAAAGTTCGTAGAAGAATGTGGCAAAGATGAATATGGCGTATATCAGGAAATGAAGAGGGATGTGTCTAATATTGTTTCTTTTGGTAGATTTCAACAATGGATTGATTTAGAAAGTGATTTTATTTTGCCGAGAAATAAAAGTCATCAAAGATACCTGTTTGATCTTTTGGGTTTGCCAAAAATATATTTAAGATTGGTGCGAAGACGAAAAGCCTCAATGAAGAGGGCCACTGGTTCGTTTAATCGGTTGATGGATTCTTTTTTGAAAGTTATTCTTGTTGACGATGTGGATGATTCTATGCTTTTGGAGTTGTCCGAGAACGATATCTTTGATTTATTGAATCTTGAAAGTATAGAAGATTTACGAGCCCTCCAGCAGATGCTGAGAGGAAAAATTAACCTAAGTAATGTTCGGAGTATAGATTATGCCTGATTATATTGCTGAAAAAAGGGCCTCTCTTGAAAAATTCATACGTGAGCAAATGATAGGGCCTGGAGGCTGTCGTTATCACTTTGGTCTTGATGACCATGACGGTGAAGTGCTGAACACTACTCCTGGTTCGATTTATAGTACGGCAATCTTGTTCCCGCAGAAAGATTTTGATAAGACGGAGTCTCAGAATAATGCTGCAGAAAGTGACTTTGGACAAAATGTCCTAGATGCAGATGATGGAGAGTCTGATGCAACCGCGGATGAGGTGAATAATGTAAAAGACGAAGAAGATCAGGCTACGCTTAGTCGTAGATTTCCCAATATGATGGGCTTGTCTTTTTGTTTGAATAATTTAGAAGACCTTTCGAATAATCTATCTGTGAAAATAAAATGCCGTTACTACAAGAAGGTGGTAAGAGATGAGTTTGAACATTTGTACGTGAATATTACGGATTATCCTGTTTTTTTTGCAGAGTTTTTTGATGAAGAGCCTTTGCTGAATCAAAACTTTCGTTTAGATAGAAACGAAAATAAACTTTATATTTGCTGTCGAACTGTAGCATTGGCTGAAGAACTTAGGACGAACTTGAGAGAAAAAGATGCTGATCTAGCTGTTCAATTAAGAGAGCGGTTTCAATTAGATGTGTTAAATGATGTTGCGGAAGGCAACTTGTACCTTCTTTCTCTAAAAGAACATTTGTTTAAAAAACTAAACAAAAACAAAGATGGTTATAATGAGGAAGAAGCGTGCCGAAGTGCTGAAAATATTAAAGAAATTGAAAAATACGAGACGGCTCTATCATATTGCAACGATTTGCTGGAAATGTATAATTCCCGTTCTTTTGGTTTTTGGAAAGAACAACGAATTGAGCATCAGCTGGATTTAAATGGCGTTGATTTCACAATTCATGGTCGAAAACTTATAAAACTTCCGGATGATGAAACGCCTTCATTTAAAAATTTTGTTGATATTCCATTTGAAGGCGATGGAGTTGAATTAAAGGCACGCTTGTCAATCAGTATGCAGTTGATTCCTGATGTGCAAAATGGAAAGTATTATCTAAAATTCTTGCTTCAAAATACATCGTCGAAATTTATAGAGAACGAACACCATTTCTTTTTTATTGTAAACGAAGAAGTTAATAAAAGGAGTTTTTTTGGAGTTCAACTAGTAGTTGAATCGCCGTATATAGTCCCGTATCATGATGACAGCAATCAAGATTTAGATGATGAAGAACAGAAAAAGTTGAATTATTTATACCGTTCTATAACGGATTATGGCGTGGGACATTTTTGTTCTGTTGATTGGAAACCATCGGAACATCGTATTCAGACAGAGTTTATGCCTGCATGTGATTGCCCGGATGTTGAGCCCGTTCCTAGAAATAAAAATACTGCATATATAGAAGAATTGGGGAAATTTGTTCCGCCACCATATTTGACATTGGAAAACCGCTGCCTTGAATTAAAATGGCTTTCAGTGTTTTCTAACACAACTGATGAACAAATACGAGTAAGTTTAATTGATTTTGTTGAAAAATATTCGCAATGGATCGATTCCTTGGTTTCGGAAAATGATATATCCCGGAATATCATAGATTCATGTAGAACGGATTACATTCGAATGCGCGATAATATAGAATTGATATTGAACGCTGATACAAATATGCGGTCGTTTAGATTGATGAATTCGGCAATGTTTATGCAGATGTGGCATGGAAAAAAATCTGCTAGCGCATTGAATCAAAGTATTAATGAAAATTTTTACAGGCAATGTGATGATGAAATTTTTACTCCTGGGCAACATGCAGCGTGGAGGCCTTTTCAGCTGGCATTTATATTACTGAATCTTGATGGCATAATAAAGCGAGAAACGGATCCGCAATGGGAAATGAGAAATAAGCTAGTCGACCTCGTTTGGTTCCCTACTGGTGGTGGTAAAACCGAGGCGTATCTTGGCCTTATAGCTATGACGATTATTCATCGCCGAAGGGCTCATGGTGCTCAAGGCGGTGGTGTTTCTGCTATTATGCGCTATACATTGCGCCTATTGGCTACTCAACAATTTGAACGTGCTACAAAGCTTATTCTTGCGATAGAACAATTGCGTCGCCTCTATCCGAATGAACTGGGTTCGACAAAAGTTAATATTGGTTTATTTGTTGGAAATGATTCTTTGCCGAATAAACTTGGCGGCCCGGCAGATGGGGTTAACGATAGCACCTTATGGAATGAAGCTGTAAAATGGATGAATAGGCGAGAATCTAAGGTTCCTCTTCCTCATAAATGTCCTTGGTGTTCTGATGACATAATTTGGAGTAATGGTACTTTTGCATGTCGTAATATTGATTGTACATTTAGTTTAATACATGAAGGTCTTCCTGTTGAATTGTGTGATGAACTTGTTTACCAAAATACCCCTTCGTTGTTATTTGGTACTGTTGATAAATTCGCTCAACTTGCGCATAAAGTTTCAACAGTGAATACATCTGCAGAAAAGCGAGCTGATTCTCGGAGGCTTTTTGGACGAGGCTCTGGGATGAATTTTCTTACGCCAGATTTGATAATTCAAGATGAGCTTCATCTGCTTCAGGGGCCATTGGGTTCTGCAGTGGGACTATACGAAAGTGCTGTTGATAAATTATGTAGTCGTGTAGAAGATGGAATTCTCCTTCGGCCTAAAATAATATCGTCTACGGCAACTACAAGGAATACAGGTTTACAAATAAGAGCTCTGTATGATCGAGATGTTAGTGTGTTCCCGAAAAATGGAACGGACTATGATGACTCGTTCTTCTCGTTCTTCAAACGAGCTAAGAATAATATAGATGAAGATAGCTTCTTCCTTTCTAAGAGAAGGTATTTGGGCGTTATGCCTACGGGAAGAACTCAGATGACTACGCAAATGAGGCTTGCTGCAATGTTTTTTGTACATAGAGCTTTATTTGAAAAAGATCATCTAAATGAGTTGGGAAACGAAGCTTTTGTCAAAGCAGCAGATTATTATTATTCTTTGATATCCTATTTTAATAGTTTGCGTGAAGTGGGTAAAACGGATGCTCAGTTTTATCTTGAATTTACGAAATATACAAAACGTCTGTTTCATAGAGTACTACGTAATGGAGAACTCTTGGAATGTTACTATGCGAACGATCGACTTTTGGAAAAAGCGGAGCTTACTGGTCGATTGAGTGGCTCTGAAGTTGTTAATGAGCTAAAACATGTAGACGAGCATTGGGCTTTAGAGGAAAGGGATAGATGTAGACCTCCTGATTTTATTCTTGCAACAAATATGATTTCTGTTGGATTGGATGTTAGTCGGTTTAATTCGATTATTATGAATTCCATGCCGCGAAACATTGCGGAATATATTCAGGCGAGTTCACGAGTGGCTCGTGATTCACAGGGTCTTGTCATTACTCTTCATAATCCGTTTCGTTCTAGAGATATTTCTCATTTTGAGAAATTTAAGGAATTTCATGAAAAAATGTATTACTATGTGGAGCCAATTTCCATTACACCATTTTCGATTAAATCGATAGAACGATATTGGCCTCTGTATTTATCTACGATTGTCCGTCATTTACACAATTTAACGAATAAAAATTCTGCAAGTCAGATAACAGTGCGAATTGCGGAAGAAATTAAGCGCGATGTTGTGCGTGATTTTACAGAGCGATTGCAAAGATCGGTCGGATTAGCAAATGGTGAAAGAAACATTTTTACAGAGGATTCTCTGCGAAATATAGAACGCATGACGGAGAAGCTTCTTAATGATTGGCTTGATAAAAAGAGTGGTCTTGAACAAGGCGATGAACTGGTATATGAACTGACTGGAGGCCCAAGAAGAAATGGCCATAAAAAGGCTTTGTTCTCTGCGCCTGATGAATATGAAGATGTTAGAGAAGTTGGTATGTGGTTGGTTCCGATGTCGTTAAGAATTATTGAACCAGACGCGGTCTTGAAAATTTCTCCCACATATGAGAGAGGGTATTAATATGGAAATTCGAACAAAGAAACAATACAATCAGTCTATCGGCAAGTTTAAGCTGCTTTCTTCAAATGCAGGCGTCGGCTCTGTTATTGCAACAAGATGGGAAAACTTTATAATGCCCCTATCTACATCAAGATGGGATTTTGTGGAGAAATCGAGCGAATATTCTGTTGCAAATGCAGATCTTGATGAATCCCTCTTGGCATCGCAAGTGAAAAATAATTTGGGAGTTGAGTTTATTCGTGATGAACGATTTATTGACTATTTAAAAAATAAAAAAGAAATGCCTTTATTGAGGCATTTCGTTGCTATTCCTCAACTACAATTAAGTGCCTTAAATTATTGTAGTGTAAAAGATCATCCCTTGTATAAGAATCATCAAACTGTTATAGGGGGTGACCTTCCTGAAGAACGCTTTTCCATTCCCGCAATTAATTTTCCTAAATGGTTCTATTCAAGATCAAAAAAAACATTGATGCATGTGGATAAATGGCGAGCTTTATGGCGTGAAAAAAATTGTAATAATGGACGGTTAGAATTTTTTGCGCCGCCTCGAGATCCTTTGTCAAAAACGGATCGGGAACACCCGGAGAAAACGTGTGAAAGGTATGGTCTTAGGGATAAGGCGGTTTATGATTGTTTAAAGCAAGTTCCTTTGTTGCTCATTTGCCCGAATGGGCATATTACAGATATTCCGTGGGATAAATTTTTTGCGGCTAAATTAGACAACCTTCAAATGAACAACACCTCTGGAATAAATCTATTTGAACTCCAGTCGGAGTCATTAAATTGTGCTTGTGGTGGTGGTCATGAACTTCAATGGATAGAAAATAGAAATAATGCGGAAAGTTGGGGCTTGCTGAAATGTTCTAAGTGTGGCAAGGTCGTTTCTCTAGAAGGCGTGATGAACATTAGGCCTTTTTGCAATTGTGACAAACCGTGGGAAAATTCTCATGACCATTATTGTAGAGATTCTAGTGGAACGAATAATACTATGCGTTGTGTCCTTGCCACGAGTAACAGTGTTTATTATGCACAAACAGAAAGTAGCTTGTATATCCCACAAGAGTTGCTCGCTGGTGGCTCATTGACCCATAATGCACAAGTCGTGCTTGATAGATTGGAAGCAATGTTTCTTGCCGAACAAAATACAAATCCCGATTGTACAAGAGAACTTTTTGCTGAAAATCCAAGTTTTTTTCAAAAATTAGATATGATAATTTTAATAGCGCAATTGCCTCAGCTAACAGAAGACGAAAAAAATTTGGTGAGGAACTCCTTTCTCGGGATTCGGCAGGATGATGCTGATGATGTTTATAGGTTTCAAGAATATTCAGCTTTTATGAAGGAAAATGACTACCACTATGAAAATGAGAAATATTTGTCTTATAGAGATGTAGTAGTTCCGGAATGCTTAAATCGGTATATTTCTGCCATTAAACAAGTGGATTCTTTGGCTGAAACGATGACGCAATTGAGTTTTTCTCGTGTTTCCATGCCGGAAATGGTTGTTGATGAAGCTGGTCGTCTTACAATGCCCAATCGTGTGCAGAATGTTTTTGCCGAAGCGAAAACTGAGGTGCGTTGTTTGCCTGCGGTCCAATCTTTTGGAGAAGGCATTTTTATTGCGTTTAATCAGGATTCTATAGAGCAGTGGTATAATAGGTTTTCGGAACAATTGGATGGTCGATATTCGCGGGATGTGGATCGCATTGACAGCATGTATAGGGCCATGTATAATCGATTGAATAGATACTCTATGCCTAAATTTTATTTATTGCACACATTCTCTCATCTTATATTGAAAGAGCTTGAATTTAGTTGTGGGTATCCAACAGCTAGTTTAAAAGAACGTCTTTATTTTTCGGATAGAATGAATGGCATGCTGATCTATACGGCTGACGGTTCCGAAGGAAGCATGGGCGGACTTGTGAATCAAGGCCGTTCTGATGTCATTGAACATATCGTCAAAAGAGCTCTTAAGCGTTCTCTGAACTGTTCTTCTGACCCCCTTTGCTGGGAAAATGATGAACATGGGCAGATGAATTTTGCCTCTTGCTTCGCTTGTACAATGGTTTCGGAAACGGCTTGCGAGGAGCGAAATTTAGCGCTTGACCGTAGGATTTTGGTTGATGAAGAGTTCGGTTTCTTTAGGGATATGGTCTTTAATTAAACTTTTCTGTATTAAATTGACCCACAATAAAGGGATTGGCAATTTTTGACATGTATATTTTACTATTTTCATAATATATGAAGCAAGAAGCTAAGCCTTTTATCAAGTGGGTGGGTGGGAAAACCCAACTCTTGGATGAGATTCGCAAGTACTACCCTGCGTATATTGAAAAATATTGTGAACCGTTTGTGGGGGGCGGTGCGGTGCTTTTTGATGTGCTGACCAAGATCTCCCCGAAAGAGGTACTTATAAATGATATTAATGCTGAACTTATCAACACATATAGGCAGATAAAAGAGAATTGTTCAGGAATGATTAATGAACTTGCTGCTTTACAGGAGAAGTATTGGAATTCCTCGCTTGATGACAATAAAGTTCTTTATTTTGAAAAAAGAGAGCGCTTTAATGCGTTGAAATTAAATGGAAATGAAAAGGAAAATCTTGAGAAAGCCGCACTTTTTATTTTTCTAAACAAGACATGTTTCAATGGGCTATTCCGTGTTAATTCTAAGGGACTGTTTAACGTCCCTTTCAACAACGCTAAGAAACCGCTTCTTTGTGATGCGGAAAATTTAAAGGTTTGTTCTGAAGTTCTAAAGAATGTTAAGATGACCATTGGCAGTTATTCTCAATGTGGAAGTTTTATAGATGGCAAAACATTCGTGTATATAGACCCGCCTTACCGGCCCTTAACGCAAACGGCAGCATTTACATCATATAATGAAAACGCTTTCGGCGATAAGGAACAAATTGAACTCGCAGGGTTTATTGAAGAAATCTCTAGTAGGAAGGCGATAGTTGTTACAAGCAATTCGGATCCGAAAAATGTTTGCGAGGATGATATTTTTTTTGACAAGTTGTACAAAAAGTTTACAATTAAACGGGTTGCTGCATCGAGAATGATTAATTCTAATGCAAAAAAACGCGGAGCGATAAACGAACTGCTGATTAGTAATGTCGCTTCGATATTTTAGGAGGTCATATGGCAAAACGAAATTTCATTGAATGGTTGAAGAGTTTTCGGGCGAGTATAGCCACATACTCGTATTATGTGGACTTCGACAAGGTTTATAAAAATGTTGATTCTATTAAAGTTGAGCTCAGTATTTTGAATGCATTGATAGGCTCTAAGAATATCAAGCAGGATTTCGAATCTATTCTTGCAAAGTATCCAGAAGTCATCAAATGTATTCCTGTTCTTTTGGCTGTTCGTAGCATGGAAATACCGATAAGTGATGAAAATGGTATGTTTGTGTATGAATTTGGAGGTGTGATATATGATATTTCTACTTATTCAGAGTTTATGGAAAAATCGGGACTATTCGATTTAATGCAAAATCATATGATTGGTAGTTTGGTAGATTATGTAACAGGAGTTGAGACTGGTTTAGATTCCAATGGCCGCAAAAACCGTGGAGGTCATTTAATGGAAGATCTTGTAGAACTATACATCAAGAAAGCCGGTTTTGTAAAGGATAAAGACTATTTTAAAGAAATGTATGTTTCGGATATTTCAAAGAAATGGAATATCGATTTGTCTGCCATATCGAATCAGGGGAAAATGGAAAAGCGGTTTGATTATGTTGTGAAAACAGATAAGAAAATTTATGCCATCGAAACGAATTTCTACGGTAGCGGTGGTTCAAAATTAAATGAGACTGCAAGAAGTTACAAGACGATTGCAATTGAAGCGAAGACTATTCCGGGTTTTGAATTCGTTTGGTTTACTGATGGGTTGGGGTGGACGTCTGCAAGAAATAACTTAGAAGAGACGTTTGATGTGCTAGAACATATTTATTGTATTAATGACATGGAGGAAGGGATAATGAAGGAAATTTTTAAATGATAAAAGGGGGAAAAGGCGGCGGTAATACGAGAACAGGCCTTGTTTTTGAGGGGAAGACAGATTTGTCAACATTCCTTTCTAAGATTCCTGGTTATGAAATTGATAAAGGAATCGTTTATTTTCATTCGCGAAAAGTTGCTAAGATTTTCAAGAAACATAAGCTGTATGTTTTTTTGAAAGAATTAGAAATCAATTGGAAAGAAATTATTTCCAGGAAACTTCTTCCTGATGATAGTATCTATGTGTTAATAAACAATACTCTCTTTATAATAGAGTGCAAACACCAGCAAAGGCAAGGATCTGTGGATGAAAAACTCCAAACATGTGATTTCAAAAAGAAGCAGTATCAAAGGCTGTTTGCGCCTGCCAACATTGATATCCAGTATATCTATCTTTTAAATGATTGGTTTAGACAGCCCAAATATAAGGATGTTCTTGACTATATAATAAGTGTTGGTTGTCAATATTATTTTGAATATATCCCTTTAAAAAAAATCGGTCTCCCTGTTCCTCGGCAACTTATTAATGATTGATGTTCAGGGGGTTGTTTTATGCTCAAAGCCTTTTTTAAATCTAAATCTCATGACTTTAACTTGGTCAAAGGTGATTGTATCAATGTTCTTTCAGAACTTGATTTTCTATTTGACATGATCTTTGCTGATCCACCGTATTTTCTTTCTAATGGTGGAATTTCTGTTCAGAGTGGTAAGCAGGTTAGCGTAAATAAAGGCGATTGGGACAAATCTCAAGGATTTGAGAAAGATAACGAGTTTAACCGCGCGTGGCTTTCTTCTTGTCGGGAGCACTTGAAAGAGAACGGAACTATTTGGATTTCCGGGACATATCACAATATTTTTTCTGTCGCTCAGATGTTGAATGAACTTAATTTTAGAATTCTCAACTGTATTACATGGGCGAAAACAAATCCTCCTCCAAATTTGAGCTGTAAGTTTTTTACTCATTCTACGGAATTTATTCTATGGGCGCGTAAGAATAAAAAAATTCCTCATTATTATAATTACGAGTTGATGAAGCAAATTAATGGCGGAACGCAGATGCGTGATGTATGGCAGATGCCTGCCATTGGTCGATGGGAAAAAACTTGTGGGAAGCATCCGACACAAAAACCTTTGCCGTTATTGGCTCGCATAATCCAAGCTTCTACAAAAGAGAATGCTTGGATTTTAGATCCGTTTTGTGGTAGTTCAACTACTGGAATTGCTGCAAATCTTCTAAAACGACGCTTTTTGGGTATAGACCGTGAAAAGGAATTCCTTGAAATGTCAAAAAAGCGCCGCAAGGAAATAGACAATCTTGCTGTTCGAATGAACTATCGCGAACGAATCTGCAAGTCTACCAATGCCGATTTGCAACAGATTTTAGAATTACACGAAAACATTCCCTATTATGGGGTTGACTTGCCGATAAAATAGCTACAATGGCGGATTTTTTAATTTTTAGGGGGGGATCGTTAATCGCAAATAGGACAATCTGATATTTGTGGTTCACGATTCCAGGGGTCTTCTGTTTTTATGCCATTTATACTGTTGCCATGAATGGTGCAACTTGTATAAGATCCACGGGCGTTGTCATTTATCCAGATGCCGTAACTTAAGTGCCCGGATATTTCACAGTTAGAAATTTGAGGTGCCGCTTGATTACTGACAACAACACCAGGATAATTTACTCCTTCTGTTTTGTTGTTGCGAATTTTACATCCTTTGACAACTATAGCAGCTTTCTCGTAAATGTGTAATCCGTTCTGCTTGTTGTCGTGGACGTGACAATTTTGGAACGTCCCTTTTGCATCTCTGCAGGCCAGGATGCCTTGGAGAGTGTTGTTGTGAATTTCACAGTTGGAGAAAGTTCCCGATGCGGTATCCTGAATTGCAACACCGCGTTGTTCGTTGTTGTGTATATTGCAATTCGTATAGGTTCCGCAAGCCTGTTTCCTTTCCCAAATACCATCACTCAGGTGTCCGGAAATTTCGCAACGGTTGATTTGGGGCGT
>JAEEGF010501541.1_pt1 | contig 37091 bp, 30 predicted proteins | sample 9134171 | NCBI WGS metagenome assembly JAEEGF01 (sample SAMN16246542, study PRJNA631951) | gut metagenome | biome: gut microbiome; feature: rumen; material: AP-attached | host: Bos | place: Iran: Karaj | collected 2018-10 | reverse complement strand
AGGAAATGATATTGGCGGAGCGCTTATGCGGGAAACCATAAAGCTTGCAAAAGAGGCGGACTTTGCGGGAATAGCCCTTATGGGTGAGCCCTACTACTATCCCCGATTTGGTTTTGAGCGCGGTGCAAAATATGGAATCACTGATGAACAGGGAAACTCCTGGGATTCACTTATGGTTCTTCCGCTAAATGCGGACTTTTCAAAAATTACGGGTAAACTCATTGAGAGCAAGGACTTCGAAAAACTTGAAGACAAAGAAAGACTTGCAAAGATCAATGAAGAATTCCCCAAATACCGCGTTGTTAAGGTGCAGGAAGGTTTTATGCAGATTTTTGAACAGCACCTTGGTGTTGTTGAAGCCATAGAAGATGACACCTATATGGTTCGCTACTGGGAGCTCTTGATTCCTACAAAGCTTTCATCGAACTTGGATAAAAAACCCGAAGTTGGAAGTGATGTACAGTTTTCATGGAATCACAAGGGCGGCGAGTCCAAGATCACGAAGGTGTTCAAGAATCTGCTTGAATGATTAGAGAGGAAAAAATGAATACAGAGACACAAATTGAATTCGATAAAATAAAAACTTTGTGGGCCGAGCACACAAGTACAGATTATGCAAAGGAGCAGATAAGTCAGGCAGGCATCATACTAAATGAGCGTGAGCTGAGAAAAGCTCTTCAGGATACCACAGACAGCCGCGAGTTTATTGAAAAACTCGGAAATCCCCCGCTTCAGAATGTCACTGAGATCCGAGAAATCCTGACACTGGCAGAAAAAGGAAAATGCCTTACTCCATATCAGCTTGAAAGAGTTGAAAAGGTGCTGGTTGCCGTAGAAAGGATGAGGGATTATCTTTCCCGTGGAAAACAGTATAGCAACTCACTTGCATACTATGACGAAAACCTATGCCCTCTTTTTGAGCTTAAGGATGAAATATCGAGCCAGATCAGGAATGAAACAGTCGATGACAGGGCGTCAAAAACGCTTTATGATCTAAGGAATCTTATCGCTGAAACTGAAGAAGCCATGAAGCAGAAAGCTGACCAGATCATTAGAAAAAACAGTGTTTACATGGCGGATTCCTACCATACCGTGAGAAATGGCAGAGTCTGCGTTCCGGTCAAAAAAGAGTACAAATCCAAGATTCCCGGAAGTGTGATCGATAAGTCTGCAACAGGAAACACTCTTTTTGTTGAGCCTGAAGGCCTTGCCAGACGCTTTGAAGAGCTGGAATATCTTCGCATCGATGAAGAAAACGAAGTTTTCAGGATTCTCTATACTCTTACTGCTTTGGTTTCTGACAGCGCTGTTATATTAGAAGAAAACGTCAAGATGATTGAAAAGCTTGATTATATTTTTTCTAAAGGAAAACTCAGCATTGAACTGGATTGTACAGAGCCCTCCATCAACCTTGAAAAGCGAATTAAGCTTGTACAAGCCAGGCACCCTCTGATGGATAAAGAGGTAAATGTCCCACTGGATTTCTCACTCGGAGACGATGACAATAGAGGAATCGTGATCACAGGGCCCAATACAGGCGGAAAGACAGTTGCCATCAAGACAGTCATGCTGAGCTGCTACATGGCACAGTGCGGACTGCACGTGGCCTGTAAGGAAGCTGACATCTGCATGAACAGCAACTACCTGTCTGATATCGGCGATGGTCAGAACCTGTCTGAGAATCTTTCAACCTTCTCAGCTCATATCAAAAATGTCCTTGATATCCTGGAAAAGGTAAATCACGAAAGTCTTGTTATCATGGACGAGCTTGGTTCAGGCACTGACCCGGCAGAAGGTATGGGGATTGCTGTGGCTATTCTGGAAGAGCTTCGGAAAAGTAACGCAAATTTCCTTGTAACAACTCATTATCCCGAGATCAAGGAGTACGCTGCCAAAACCGAGCATATCGTGAACGCGAGAATGGCTTTTGACAGAGAAACTCTGCGCCCCACCTATGAGATGGTTATCGGGGAAGCAGGCGATAGCTGTGCATTTTATATCGCCGAAAGACTTGGAATGCCCGCTGAAATGCTTGCAGTTGCGGCAAAGGCAGCTTACGGCGAAGATGCCGCCAGACAATATTCTTTTTCAAACAAAAAGGAAAAAGTTCGGAGGACCGGTGGAAGTATGCTCGTTAAGACCAGGCAGACTCATTCCACGATGGAACTGGAGCAGAAATTCAGCATCGGCGACAGCGTGATGATCTATCCGGATAAAAAGATCGGAATTGTATGCGAGCCTATCAATAAAAAGGGAATCCTCAGGGTACAGCTTCCGAACAAAAAGATCTACCTCAATCATAAGCGTGTGAAACTACACGTAAAAGCTGATCAGCTCTATCCCGAGGACTATGATTTCTCAATTATCTTTGATACTGTGGAAAATCGTAAGGCAAGGCATGAAATGAGCCGCAAACTTACTGATAAGGTTATTGAATATAATGAAAATGATTGATGAATGAAGCTTAATATCTGTACTTACATTATACCTGATAGAAATAATCAAGAATTAGCTTTTGGGGATAACCCCTTGATTCGAATATCATCCAGTTCCTCAGCTGTTAAACATCCCGACTGATAGAGTCTCAAATACTCTTTTGATACATCTGAGTCAAAAATTAGTACATCGTCTGAGTTTATGGTCACGTCCACTCCTTTGCGATAGAGATGGGCGATGGGGTGGTGTGACATATCAGGCACGCGACCTAAGAGAACGTTGCTTGATGGAGTGATGTTAAGGCGGGTATTATTCTCTATCAAATAATCTACTACACTTTCATCCTGAACAGCTGCGATACCATGTTGAATTTCGTTTAGATGAAGAACTTTGATTGCAGAAACAATATCCTGCGCCGTGCCCCACTCTCCTACATGCGCCTTTAGCACAAGCCCGTTTTCTGCTGCCCTTTCGTATATTGGAATAAAGTTTTCTATTGGCTGAGCCAGCTCATCGCCGTACAGATCGATAGAATAAAACTCCCTGTGTCCCCAGAAATTCGACAGACATCCCATTAGATAATCAATGGGGCAATGGCGGGACAGGCCAATCTGCAGTCGTAGCTCGATTTCCGGAGCGATTTTGGCATTTGCCTCTTGAAATGCATCGATCAGCTCTTCGATATCGTTGTGAAAAAACTCTCCAAGTCCCCAAACATCTTCGCCAATTTCCAATATGGTGACTCCATCACGTTTAGCCTGCTCAAAAGTAGCCTCAATCAGAAGCCTTCTTCCTTCCGGACTATTAAAGCGATTACCAATATATTTGCTACTCCATGCATCCATCTCACTCATGGATTTTAATGGTTCAGAAATTGGACTGATCTCATATCCTGTTTTCCCTAAGATGTGCTCCCTGCTGCCCCCAAGCACAAAGTGGTTGTGCAGATCTGATTTAGGAAAGTTTCGGATTGCATCTAAATCTTCACTTTTTATTGCATCTATAAATGTCATAGCTAATCATCCACCTATGTAATCCATATACTCCATCAGAATCTTATATTCCCTGAAATATGAACCTCTTTTTTCTTCACTGGTATCCGCATAGGACTGATGTTTGGAAAAAATGTCTATCGCGTCCTGAAGCGGAATCCACTTAGGTTCAATGCCTCTCTTTATTTCTACTTCAGTAGGGTTCATTTTTCCCCGCCCCACAACTTCGCAAATAAAGCAGTAGCCACCATATCGGTATTCTTCATAGTACTCATAAACATGAAGAAATCTCTCCACCGGGCGAACTATCACGCCGGTTTCTTCTTCAACTTCCCTAACGCAGCACTCTTCTGGAGTCTCTCCTTCTTCCTGCCCTCCGCCTGGTAACAACCACCAGCCTGAATTGGTCTCATGTGTAAGAAGGATCATCCCATCTTTGACGATCACAGCGCGACAGCCATCGCGAGTTTTAGTGAAGGTCTCAAACCTGTTATCCCCAAGAATTTCTATCTCTTTCATTTTGCTAGATTCCTCCTCCATGCCCTTATCAGGCCTTGATATTGAAAACATAGCCGCTCTTTATCAATCCACCAAGATATTTTGCTCTGCTTACTTCTTTAGAACATTCCAATCATCGACATCAACAAGATATTGAAACTCTGTGAGATTTGGATTATTCATGACATCAAGTAGGTCCTCAAAGTCATCAACAGTACCTATTTCAGAAAGCTGATCGTAACTAATCCATTCCATCTGGCCTTCCGCAGAAGAAACAACTTCTCCGGTAAATTCAGCAGTTTCAGTTCTTCCCATCTAGTATTCTCCCATTATAGATTACTGATTATTCCACCCATCCATTTTCTCACCTATTGTATAGTAAGTACAGACAGAATAAGTTATAATGCTGTAAGTGTGCATTCGGGCAGAATAGCATATGGTTTTAAGGGAGTATTAAGGTATGAATGAAGACAAAGATCTAACTAAAGGAAATCCCTTTAGTCTTATTTTCTCATTTGCTTTTTCCATGATGATGGGAAATATTTTTCAGCAGTTATACACTGTTGTAGACAGCATCATTATAGGCAAAAAGATAGGGCCACTGGGGCTTGCTGCTATAGGTGGAACAGATTGGCTGATATTTCTGGTCAATGGGTTTTTGATAGGTTTGATACAGGGATTCTCAGTTATCCTCGGAAGAAAATTTGGTGAAAAGGACGAAGAGTCCTTTGATGATTACTATAAAAAAGCAAGACTCCTGTGCATTCTAATCTCAGTAGTATTGGTAGCCGTGCTTTTATCACTTTCAGGTTTGCTTCTTCAGGTGATAGGCACTAAGGCAGAGGCCTTTGACTACGCAAAGACCTATGTGAATCTGATTTTTGCAGGAATTCCTTTCCTTGTGTTTTATCAGTTTTTTGCTGCTGTACTTCGAAGCCGTGGAAACAGTCATATCCACCTTATGGCTATGACAATCTCATCCATCTGCAACATTCTTTTGGACCTCATTTTCATCTGCGTAATGAACATGGGAATTGCCGGAGCAGCCCTGGGAACAATTCTTTCCGAAGCTATTGTGATGGTAATCTGCGGATATCATGTATATGACGTCAGAAGAAACGCCAAGACAGAACACTCTGCCAAAAGAGCCGGAAAAGAAAAAACGGCACTTATCATCAGAGAACTCATCACCATTGGATTGCCTATGGCGTTCCAGAGCGTGATCACTGCTATTGGTGGCCTTATCGTAATAAGATGCGTGAATCACTATGACATCACTTTTCTTACAGGTTATACCATTGCAGGAAAAATCTATGCTCTTCTGGAAATTGCTGCATCATCTTATGGAATGGCTGTTGTTGCCTATGTTTCTCAGAATCATGGCGCAGGAGAATCAAAAAGAATCCGCAGTGGTGTAAGAATAAGCCTGTTTATGGGTGTTGCCACAGCCCTTATCTGTTCGTTCATAATGATCTTCTTTGGAACAACTATGATGAAGCTGTTCGTAGATCAGGAAACTGTATCAGATGAAATCTTCAGATACGGAAGAGAGTATCTATTGGTGCTTGGTATCTTTTACCCGCTTTTATACATGCTCTATATTATGAGGTCATCACTACAGGGACTTGGCAATACCATGATCCCAATGGTCTCAAGTTTCGGACAGCTGATAATGAGGGTGTTCTGTGCACTGGTTCTGACAAGAATAGTGGGCTACAGCGGAATATTCTATGGCGAGATAGGCGCATGGATACTTGCGAATCTGATTTTGATCGTCACTTATTTTAAAGAAATAAGAAAGTTTGATTTAGTGGAATTGGGAGGCTGAAATGAAAAAGGGTATTTCGATTTTTATATATGTAGTTGGGGTATGTCTGGTTGCATTTTTTATTGCTAAAGCGCTGTTAGGGGGGAATACAGTGCTCAATCCTGATGCAATGCTTCCTTTTACTGAATTTGAGAGAAATAGTATATTTCTAGGCATCGGTTTTATCCCAATGATTCTTAGTTGCATTTTTTTGATAAAGACATTTGACATAAAGACAAGACTGAAAAAGATTCTCGTTCTCGTACCAGGAATCATCACAGGAATACCATTTGTGTATGGAGTCGGATTGATAATAACTCTGATGATTATTGGAGTAAAAGATATAATTGTAGGCTAAATAATATTTGCCAACATAATTTACAAGGACAAAATCGGTGATCGCTTAGGTCATCGATTTTTTTACATAACAAAAACCCCAGATCGTTATAATCAATGTCATTAAGTTAGCATTGTAACACGAGGGAAAAGTTTTAAAGAGGATGTTGGAATTGTTCCAGCATCCTCTTTTTCCATGGTTATTTACACAACAAATAGACGGATGGAAATCCGCCTGCTGAGCACGTGTAAAATTCATAGCTTTATGCTACTCTATATAGGAAACCTCTAAAGATTCTTGCAGACTGGTATCTATATCATCATCACCATAAGCAATGAAATCATATCTATGTTCACTGCGAATAAAATGGTAGTTCTCATATTTATAGTTGCGTTTTTTGCGACGACGACCAACATGAATGGTAACACTTTCATCAACGCAGGATCCATCCCTGGGGACCAAAGTATAGTTTATATATTTTTAACAGAAGAAATAAACGGGGAATGATAAAATAATATTACGTTGTAGCATTAGAAACTCTGGTGAGAATATGATAGAACGGAGTATATTTTTATGGAAAAAATATATGAAAGCCTCATTTCTATACCTGAAAAAATAGCAATTCTTGCGAAAGAAAAGCCTGATGATAGTGCTATTATTGCCTCCGATAGAATTCTTACATACAGGAATCTGGATGAGATAAGCAATAGGGTGGCATATGCAATTATATCAATGTGCCCGGATTTGAAGGAAGAATCTACTATAGGTCTTCTTTTGGATAGAAAATCATATGTTTTTCCTTTGGAGATTGGAATTGTGCGAGCAGGATTTGCATACATTCCAATGACAGATGAATATCCTGAGGATAGAATCAACTACTGCATGGAGAATGCAGATAGCACACTTCTTATAACGACCAAAGAAATTCTAGGCAAAAAAACCGGTCTTGATACCGGTAAATATAAAGTATTGCTGGTCGAAGAAGTGCTTTCCTATGAAGGGGAATCTTTGCCTTTGCCTGAAATAAGAATGGAAAGGCTTTCTCATATTTTCTACACTTCCGGGTCAACAGGGATTCCTAAAGGAGTCCGAAATACTGTATTGGCAGATTCAAAGATAGTTACTGTAACGGAAGACGATTATCCATTTTTTGAATTCTTTAAAGAGCCTAAAATATGTCTTGCAGTAACCCAGATATCTTTTGTTGCTTCTTTGATTGATTATCAGGTTATTTATAGCGGTGGTTGCATTGTTTTTGCAGAGGAAAAAGACTATAAGGATATGACTCTGCTTATCAATAAGATGCTGGATCACCAGGTTCAATGTTTTTTTGCGACTCCATCATTTGTAAACAATCTTCTTTTAATAAAACAATCAAGACCTGCACTGGCTATTCTTGATTGTCTGGTTTTGGTGGGAGAAAAACTTGATTCCAATATTCTTGATCCTATATTTAAAATCAATCCATGGCTGCACATTGTTAATGCCTATGGAATGACAGAATCCAATTCGTCTGTTTTCAGCAAACTAATAGTAAATGAAGATAGAGAAATCAGCGTTGGTGAGCCTTCGCCCCTGATGACGATCGTAGTTCTTGATGAAGAGGGGAATATCGCACAGACAGGTGTAACCGGTGAAATTATCATAAGTGGAGATGCTGTCACTCAGGGGTATCAGAAGCTTGAGGATAAGAGTAAGGAAAGCTTTATTTTGATCAACGGCAAGAAATTCTATAGAACCGGAGATCTTGGCTATTTTGATGAAAAAGGTGAGGCACATTTATCAGGCAGAGTCGATGATATGGTTAAATATCATGGACAGCGAGTTGAACTTGGTGAAATCGAAAGTGTTATTAGGCAATATCCGGGAATTGAGCTATGCAAGGTTCTGATGAAGAACAACGGAATAGAAGATTTTCTGGTGGCATTTTTTACTTCAGGGGAAGAATTAAGCAACAAAGAAATCATAGAATTCTTAAAGCAGAAGCTCCCTCCCTACATGGTGCCCGGAGTGTTTGTTCATCTTGATGAGATGCCCCTGAATACAAATAAAAAAATAGACAGGATGAAGCTCCTTGAAATGGAAACTGACTTTGGCGGCGGAGACTATGAGGAGCCTGAGACAGAACTGGAGGCAGAGCTTTGCAAATATTTTGCAGATGTCCTTGGGCTTAAGAGAATAAGCGTGATAGGGGACTTTTTTGACTATGGTGGAACATCACTTTCAGTATCGAGGCTTCTTTCGGAACTTGATAAAGGTGGCTACAGCGTATCCTATGGTGATGTTTTTGAAAATTCCACTCCAAGGGCACTGGCTTTCTTTATTGAAAACGCAACGAGTAAAGCTTCCATACCACCTATGGACAGGGATGAGTATCCTCTGACCAAAACGCAGCTTGGAATATATCTTGAGGGATTAACAGGCGGAAGTAAAGAAACCTATACAACTCAGTATATGATGGAAGCAGATCCTGATATCGATGAGAATCAGCTTATTGATGCTGTAAATAAACTCTTTGATGCTCATCCTGCCCTTAAATATATGATAAGGTGCCGGGAAAATGAACTTCCATATATGGAGATGGTTCCTGATTATAAAATAGAAGTTCCCGTATTTGAAGGTGAAAGTAAAAATCGTATCGATTTTATTGGCAGTTACATGCCTGTAGTAAAAGTGCTCGATAATCTGCTGTTTAATTTTGCTGTCTATAAGACTGAAAAATGCTGTTATCTGATATTAAAGTCACATCTTATTGCATCTGATGGCACGTCACTTAGTCTTATCATTTCCGATCTTAACAGAGCCCTTGGTGGCAAAGAACTGCTGAAGGAGGAATGCTCAATTCAGCAGGTGGGCATGTATGAAGAAGCGCTTATTAAAAACGGAGCTTATGAAAAGGCAAGGGAATACCACAAAAATCTCTTTGCCAAAATGGATAGTATAGATCAGCTTATGGGAGATCTGAACAATCCCCTTACTCCCGGTGTCAGTATGAATTTCAGATATGAGCCCGGAACACTTAAGGCGCAGGAGGTGAAGGAGTTCTGTACCAGGACTCAGGTTTCAGAGAGTGCATTTTTCATGGGAGCAATGGCACTGCTTCTGGGAAAATATCTTTATGCAGATCAGGTATCCTTCTCAACAGTTTATAACGGCAGATCCGTAAAGGAGATGGATAATACCATCGGAACTCTTATCAAGAGAATTCCTGTTTACGGAGATCTGACAGAGAATCTGACTGTGGCACAGTATCTTTCTGCCATGAGCAGGCAGGTATTTGCCAACATGAGCAATGATATTTTCTCTTTTGATGAAGTATTAAAAAGCTGCCCTGTAAACGAGGATGTGGAGCTGATTTTTCAGGGAGATCTTTTTACAGATAATATGGGCATGGATGCCGGAAAACAAAGACTTAAGAGTGACTCATACTTTATGGAACAGTACCATACGGGTATGGTCACAGGCTGCATGTCTATTCAGCTTTTCTCTACAAATGGTCTCTACAACATGACAATAGAATACAGAAATGAGAGATTTTCCGAAAGCTGGATAAACCGTTTTGCCGATCACCTTTTCATCATTGCCGATCAGCTGCTTTCATGCGAAAAAATTGGCGACATCGTTATGATGAATGACGATGACAGGGCTATAATCGAGAAGTTCAACGACAAAAAGATTGAAATGGAGTTTGTTCCTGTCCATAAGCAGATAATGCTTCACGGAAAGAAGACTCCTCAAAAGACGGCTGTAATATGCCAGGAAAAATCCCTTTCCTTTGAAGAGCTTTATCTTTTGGCAAATCAGGGAGCTGAAAAGCTGCTTTCTTACAAGGTTACAAAGGACGTTCCGGTGGGCGTACTTTTAGATAGATCAGTTTATGTTTACGTCACTGAAAATGCAATCCTAAGCGCCGGAGGAGGGTTTGTTCCTTTTATACCTGAATATCCTGATGACAGAATAGATTTTTGCATGAGGGATGCCGGGATAGGTCTTTTGATCACTACTGAGGCTTTAAAAAAGGAAAGAGAAGGCCTCATCGGAAAAGAGTACAAAATACTGACTCTTGAGGAAATCTATGGTGTAGCTGACCTGTCAGAGATAAAGGCAGATCAAAGGTATAAAGACTTTGAAGCTTATAACTCAGAAAAAGAAAATCTTGCTTATTGTATCTACACCTCCGGTTCTACAGGAAGACCTAAAGGTGTGATGATTGAGCACGGAAATATTGCCAATTATGTGCACAGAAATGAGAAGTCTGTTGAGATAATGCACTATGCAAAAGAGGGAAGGGTGAGTCTTGCTCTTGCTTCCTTCTCCTTTGATGTCTCTGTTGTAGAGGAGTTTGTTCCACTGTGCAACGGAAATACTGTTGTTATCGCAACGGAGGATGAGATACATAATCCGGACAAACTGGCAAAGACTATCATCGATAACGGCGTTGACGGTATAACCTGTACTCCGACTTACCTTTCAAGCCTTATTTCGATTCCATCGTCAAGAGAAGCAATTAAAAATATCACCTTCTTTGATGTAGGTGCGGAAGCTTTTCCTTTATCGCTTTATGACAAGCTGCGAAGTCTTAGGACAGACAGCGTCATCCTCAATGTATACGGACCCACAGAATGTACCATGGGGTGTTCTGCGGATGTTGTGGAAAATACAGGTGCCATCACGATTGGTGAACCCATAGCCAACACTTATTTTTCTATCTTTGATAAGTTTGGAAATGAGCTTCCGGTGGGAATACGAGGAGAGCTTATTATCGGCGGAGATCAGGTAGGAAGAGGATATGTGGGACTTCCTGAAAAAACTAAGGCATCCTTCTTTGAGCATAAGGATTATAAGGCTTATCACAGCGGGGATTTATGCTCATGGACAGATGAGGGCAAGGTAAGAATATTCGGACGAATTGACAATCAGGTTAAACTGCGCGGATTCAGAATTGAGCTTGATGAGATAGAAAGAGTAATGGCTGAATTCAAGGGAATCAAAGCTGCGGCCACTAAGATTGTAAAAACTTCCTCCGGGGAATTCCTGACAGGATATTATGTGTGTGAGGATGCACCTGATGAGGACGCATATAAGGATTTTCTAAAGGAAAAGTTGCCTGAATACATGGTACCTCAGGTTATGAAACAGGTGGAGAGTATGCCGCTTACCGTTAATGGCAAGATTGACAGAAAAGCTCTTCCTGATCCTGACGTTTCAGAATTCAAGGCAGAATATGTTGCGCCGGAAAATGAAATTGAAAGAAGACTTTGCGAGGCATTTGCCAAGGCACTTATGCTTGATGACAAGATAGGAACTGCTGATGATTTCTTTGAACTTGGAGGAGATTCCCTAAAGGCAATGGCGGTACTGTCGGATGCGGCCATAGATGGACTGACTGCGGCAGATATTTTCCAAAAGAGAACACCAAAGGAAATCGCAGATGCTGTTAATGAAAGAAATGCCCTTGGTAATCCGGACGAGCGTGAAAAGAGGGCAAGGTCTGTTCCTCACATACTGACGCCAATGCAGATTAAGATGATCGATTATCAGCTGTATAATCCCGGATCCTCCATGTGGAGCAATATGCATTTTCTCATAAGACTTGGAAAAGAAATAGATCCGGAAAAGCTTTGTATCGCATTAAAGAAGGCCATAGAGAACCATCCCGGACTCTGCGTCATCTTTGAATATAACGATGATCTGGAGCTTCAGCAAAGATATGCGCCTGAGGTCATGCCCAGTATAGAAATTGAAGATATAGAAGAGGAGGATATAGAAGAACTTAAGAAGACCCTGGTGAGGCCTTTTAAAAGAATATTGAAATCCTGTCTTTTCAGGACACGCATCTTTAGGTCAAAAGAGGCTTCATATCTGTTTTTTGATGTGCATCATCTGCTTATGGATGGCGGTTCTCTTGGTGTTCTGCTCCAGGACATTACTGATGCTTACTATGGCAGAGAGCTTAAGAAGGATTACTACTTTATGCTGCTTGAAAACATGGAAAAAGCCCGCAAGGACGGAACCTATGAAGCGGATAAGAAATATTTTGATGAGCAGTTTGGATCTGCATCGAAAGAATATCTGGTTATACCAAAGCCGGATCATGAGTCCAACAAGAACTCTTCTGCAGGAAGGATAAAGAGACTTAAGTTTAATGCAGAGGAAGTAAAAGCAGCTGAAGAATATTGGGGTGTTACACATTCCTGCATGGCAATTGCCAGTGCTCTTATCGCTTTATCAGAGCATGAAAAAGTAAGTAAGGTTATGAGTAACTGGATATTTAACGACAGGCTGGCTCCGGAGTCTGAAAATGTCGTAGGTCTTTTAATCAAGAATCTGCCTGTAGGAGTTGATATGGATGCCTTTGATGATTTGCAGGAACTCCTTTTAGAGGTCAAAAGGCAGATTGGTGAAGGAATTGCCCATTCTTCATACGATTACTTCGCAGAAACTGATTCTGCATTTTATTCAGATCCCATGGAGGTTAATCTACAGCTTGGAATAAACGGAGACGAGCTTGATGAACTTTCTGCGGAGCCTGTTGAACTGGATGATCCATATTCAGCGGCCAGCGCCAGACTCGAGCTTGAGCTTTTGGAAAATGAATATGGTGATGGCGGTTTTGACGCAGAGCTTGAGTATGTGAAAGAAATATTTGATGAGGATAATATATATCGTTTCCACGATACTTATGTAAGGATGCTGGAAACACTTATAAGTGACGGCTCAAGAAAACAGAGCTGTATTTGAGAAAGGCGAGAGGTTCGTTTTATCAACATGGAAAAAATAAAGTTATCGGATCACTTCACGATTTCCAGAATTTTGCTGTTTTCCCTGCCCAGCATCGGTATGGAGATTGTGGACAGTACCTATCAGGTAGTAGATGGTTTTTTTATTTCCAACTATATCGGTGAAAGTGCCTTTGGTGCGGAAAACCTCATTTATCCGCCTCTGCTGATCATTATGAGCCTGGGACTTATGTTCGGAAGTGGTGCCAGTGCTCTTTTATCAAAGGAGATGGGAGAAGGACATGGTGAGCGGGCTAACAGGCTTATGACCATGCTTATCGGAATCCTGACCGGTGTAGGCATTGTTCTGTCGCTTGCGATGTTTTTACTTATGCCAAGGGTGGCAAGATGGGTGGGTTCATCTGATGAAATGCTTGGAAACTGCATCGCCTACGGGCGGGTACTGAGCTTATTCATGCCATTTCAGATGCTCAGTATGGCCTTCCATGCTCTGCTGATTGCAGCGGAAAGGCCGGGACTTGGACTGGCAGTGACTATATCCAACGGTGTTTTGAATATCATTTTGGACTGGGCCTTTGTGGTCATATTTGGATGGGGCATGGAGGGTGCTGCTGTGGCAACAGGCTTGTCATGGGTCATCAGCGCGGCCATTCCGTTTGTTTTTTTCCTTAGAAAAAATAGTGAATTGCACTTCACAAAGCCGGCATTTGACCTGAAGGCTCTGGTTCAGACCGTATACAATGGCGCATCAGAGATGGTGGATGCTGTGGCATACGCTGTTGTGGCGGTAATTTTTAATTTGCAGCTGATCCGGTACTTTGGGGACGCAGGTGTGGAAGCTTATGCGGTATGTGAGTATGTTGGCGGATTCTTTAATGCGGTGTTCTATGGAATCAGCATGAGCATCGTTCCTGTAGTCGGATATCATCTGGGACAGGCCAATAAGAAGGAGCTCCATAGCCTCTGGCACAGAGGAATGATTTTGATGGGCTCATGTGATCTGGTTATTACCATGATCTGTATTGGCTTTGCAAGGCACATAGCCAGCGTCTTTGTGGGATATAATTTGGAGTTGACAGCACTGTCTACTCACGCACTTAAGCTGGTTTCGCTTTATCTTTTATTAAATGGCGTTACGATATACGCAAGCTCCTATTTTACAGGATTAAATCAGGGGACGGCATCTCTTGTCATAGCGCTTATTAAGGGAATAATTGGGCCGCTGCTGTTTATCTGGATGCTGCCAGTGGTATTTGGACCTGATGCAATATGGCTGGCAACCCCGGGATCTGAGTTTATTGCAGCGATTGCGATGTGTTTGTTTATAGCATGGTGGTGGCTGGGTGCTGAAGACCGCCATCTGGGCGAAAAGGAGGAATAAAATATGGCAATGGTACTTATGCTGAATGGAAGTGCTCATGAAAATGGGAATACTGCTGAGGCTCTAAATGAAATGGACGTTGTTTTCAAGGATGAAGGAATCGATACAAAAGTGTTTCAGATCGGAAATCAGGCTATTTATGGCTGCGCAGACTGCGGATACTGCGAGGAAAATGGTAAATGTACCTTTGAAAATGATGCGGTCAATGAAGTAGCTGCTTTGCTGGAAAAGGCTGACGGACTGATAGTAGCAAGTCCTGAGTACTTCAATTCCCCAAGTGGAACAGTGCTGGCCTTTTTGGACAGATTGTTTAGAAGTGCACGGTTTGACATGGGGATGAAGGTTGGAGCCGGCATTGTGACAGGAGATAGCAGCGATCCTGCCGGTAGTATTGATACATTAAATCAGTACTTTGCAATTGGTGGGATGAAGATAGCATCCATATCCTTCTGGGGGCAGAATTCCGATAATAACCCTGATAAAAAGGAGCCGTTTTGGCAGGTGCGACAGCTTGCCCGTGATGTCAGTTCAATGATTAAAGCCCTGACGGCTGTAACGGAAAATGGGGAAGAGCCTGACACTGACATAGAGGATATGTATAAAACTGATTATACTGATGGGGATTTTGAACAGATCATTAAGCGACCTACCAGTGTGTTTATCTTAGATGAGGAGAATCCGGTTTTCCCTGATCCGAGATATGCATCTCCTACAGGCCTTTTGGCAGTCGGCGGCGGATTGTCAGTCGAATGGCTTATAGCCGCCTATAGAAAAGGGATTTTTCCATGGGCTGATGATGGATTGCCGATGATGTGGTTTTGTCCTAAGGAACGTTTCGTCCTTAGGCCTTCCGACATCCATTTGTCCAAAAATATGGCAAAGTTTATGAGAAACCATACGGTTACACTGGAGGTGAATCGTGATTTTGCAGATATCATGCACCATTGCAGGACAGTAAGGGAAGAAAAAGGCGAAGAAACCTGGATAACTGATGAAGTTGAAGAATTATATCTTGAGCTGTGGAAGGCCGGATATGGATACTGCGCAGAGGCGTATATCGATGGAGAGCTTGCAGGCGGATCGTACGGAATCCGCATTGGGAAATGTCTGATTGCTGAAAGTGGATTTTCTTTGTTGCCCGACGGATCGAAGATGTGCACGTATTTGCTTGCAAAAAAGATGGAAGAGGATGGTGATCTTCTGTTTGATGCCCAGGTATATTCGGAATATCTGGCCAGGATGGGATTTAAATCAATATCATATGATGAGTATGTGGAAATAATGAACAGGGGATTACAAAATAGTTAAAAACTTAATAGGAGATATCGAGTGCTATTGGCGTAGACCATGAACTGGTCTGCGCCATTTTTAATGCGAAATGTGATGTTTTTCAGAAAAAAAGACCCCTATACCATTTCTGGTATAAGAGTCTTATTGTCGTCACACTTAACTTAATGACATTGGGTGTGAACCGGAGGCCCTTATTATGTCATAAATTATTCTTTTGCAGATTCTTTGAGAAGACTTACTATCTCACCTTCTGTGGCCAGTGCCATTACTTTTTCTGCAAGGGCATCTGCCTCAGGCTTGGTCCATTTGGAGATGATACATCTCGCAGTCAGGACAAGTACCGGATTGACAGAAAATTCTGTAAGCCCGAAGGATATCAGCAGTGGAATCATAAGTGGATCTGCTGCAGCTTCTCCGCACATTCCCACCGGAATTCCAGCGTCCCTGCCGCACTCTATGATGTGCTTTATGGAACGAAGTACTGACGGCTGGAAGGTGGAGTAGAGATATGCCACATCGCTGTTTCCGCGGTCAACGCTCATGGTGTACTGGGTGAGATCGTTGGTTCCGATTGAGAAGAAATCTGATTCCTTTGCAAGAAGATCAGCTATGAGAGAAGCTGAAGCAGTCTCAATCATACAGCCCACTTCAATATCTTTGTCATAAGCGATCCCGTTTGCGTCAAAGTCTTTTTTAATATCAGCTACCATCTCTTTTACGGCTCTGATCTCCTCCACGCAGGTAACAAGAGGAACCATGATCTTTATCTTGCCAAAAGCACTGGCTCTCATAATGGCTCTTAGCTGGATCATGTAGCTGTCTTTGTTGCCCAGGCAGTATCTGACTGCTCTGTAGCCAAGGAACGGATTTTCTTCCTTCTTCATTCCAAGATAAGGGATGTCTTTATCTCCGCCAATATCAAGGGTCCTGATGATGACAGGCTTGCCTTCGAGAATCTGGGCAGCCTCCCTGTAAGCGGCAAACTGCTCATCCTCTGTGGGCATTCTGGTGTTATCCATGAACAGGAACTCTGAGCGGAAAAGACCTACACCTTCTCCGTCACATTCCACAGCCTTTTTTGCATCCTTAGGTGTTCCTATGTTGCAGAAGAGCTCAAGACTAATGCCATCGGCGGTCACAGTCTCTTTTCCCATAAAGCCCTTAAGCTCGGAGAGCTTCCTGATGTATTCCTCGCGCCTTATTATGTACTGGGAGAGGATATCACCTTCAGGATTTATATATACCTGTCCCTCTGTGCCATCCACTATGGCTGTGTCCTTGTCCTTAACAAGACCTGTAATGTCCGGAACGGACAGAACAGCAGGAATTTCAAGGGCTCTTGCAAGAATGGCGGAGTGGGAGGTTTTGCCTCCGACTTCGGTGATGATTCCCACTACGTTGTCCTTGTTGATCTGGGAGGTCATGGATGGGGTAAGGTCTCTGGCTACCAGAACAGTGCCCGGAGAAACCTTACTGATATCCACATCCTCAATCCCAAGGAGTATCTTAAGAAGGCTCACTTTGATATCACTGATATCAGAAGCCCTTTGTTTCATCAGATCATCGTCCATCTTTGAGAACATGCCGATGAACATGTCGCAAACAGCCTCTACAGCAGATTCTGCGCACTGGCCTGCTGCGATCATCTTGCCCATTTCACCGGACATGGTGGGATCGTTCATCATTACCAGATGACCCTCAAGGATTTCGGCTTCCTTGGGACCTATGCGCTTTCTGATGTCCTCAGCCATTTGAGTAGTTTCATCTTTGAACTTCTCAATGGCATCCTTAAAGCGCTTCTGTTCGCTGTCTACGTCTTCAATTTTTACTGCGTCGTAGGAAAGGTCATGCTCCTTGATGACGCAGATGCTTCCGATTCCGATGCCGCGGGATGCGGCGATTCCTGATATCATATGTTTGCCTCCCAACATTATAAGTGTTCTTAGTCGCCTAAGCCGCTTTCAACCAGTTCGATTGCCTTCTTAAGAGCATCTGCCTCGTCGGGACCATCGCACTGGATCTCAATCTCGGCACCGCACTTGATGCATGCGCTCATGAGCATCATAACGCTCTTGGCATCGTAGGGTGTTCCGTTGAATACAACCTTAACATCGCTGGCAAAAGGGGTCATAGCCTGTGAGAAAACACTGGCTGGACGCATGTGCATACCCTGTTCGTTAATTACTGTGATTTTCTGTGATACCATAATCTGCCTTCCTTTCTGTAAAAGACCATTTATAGTTAATTATTCCTCTACGTTTTTCTTGAGTACACCAAGAAGTGCACATCCGACAAACGAACCAATGAGAAGAGCTACAAGGTACATTACCATGTTACCTACAACAGGGAATACGAAGATTCCGCCGTGAGGAGCTCTAAGTGTGCATTTGAAGGCCATTGAGAGAGCACCTGCAACACCTGATCCTACGAGAAGAGCAGGAATAACGTGAAGCGGATCAGCAGCTGCGTAAGGGATAGCACCCTCAGTGATGAAGCAAAGACCCATGATGAAGTTTACAGGGCCTGACTTTCTCTCAGCCTCAGTGAATTTGTTCTTAAAGATAATTGTTGCAAGAGCGATGGCGATAGGAGGAACCATACCACCTACCATAACAGCTGCCATGATCATGAAGCCTGTATCGTTCTGGTTTGCAAGGGCAGCAGTAGCAAATACGTAAGCAGCCTTATTGAGAGGACCACCCATATCTGTTGCCATCATTGCTCCAAGAAGAGCACCAAGTGCTATGATCGAGCCGTTTGACATTCCTGTAAGAACTCCGGAGATCCACTCGTTAAGTGCAGCAACGATAGGGTTGATCAGACACATAACAAGACCGATAAGAAGGATTCCTACAAGAGGATATATGAGAACCGGCTTGATACCTTCAAGGGCGGGAGGAAGAACCTCACATACCTTGCGAAGGCCAAGTACGATATAACCACCAACGAAACCTGCTACAAGAGCGCCAAGGAATGCTGAAGGGATGTTTCCGCCGGGAGCAGCAAAGGTAGCACCTGTTGAAGCGAGATATCCGCCGACGAAACCTACAGCAAGACCGGGACGGTCTGCGATACTCTGTGCAATAAAGCCTGCCAGGATAGGAAGCATGAAGCCGAAGGCTGCGCCGCCTATTGACTTGAACCATGCAGCAACAGGGGTGTTGGAACCAAAGTTGCTGGGATCGATAGAGAAATCATCCAGAAGGAATGCTATGGCGATCAGGATACCACCGCCAATAACGAATGGAAGCATGTGGGAAACACCATTCATCAGGTGCTTGTATGCTTTTCTTCCTGCGCTTTCGTTTGCTGCATCGCTTGTCCTGGTTACAGTTCCGGTATGATGATAAATATCTACTGTTCCTGTTGTAGCCTTTTCAATAAGGCCGGCAGGGGAGTGGATGGCTTCTTTTGTTGATGTGATGATAACAGGCTTGCCATCGAATCTGCCCATTTCAATATTTTTGTCACATGCTACGATAACGGCGTCAGCTTCTGCGATCTCAGCGGCTGTGAGGACATCCTTTGCTCCGCCGGAGCCGTCCTTTTCAACCTTGATGTCGATGCCCATCTCTTTAGCCTTCAGCTCAAGAGCTTCCGCAGCCATGAAGGTGTGAGCGATACCTGTGGGGCATGCTGTTACGCCAACAAGCTTTTTAGCCTTGGCGGGAGCAGCTTTTGTTTCTGCTTTTGCAGCTGCAGCAGCCTTCTTGGCAGCTTCTTCCTGATCCTTCTCAGTTTCTTTTGCATCTATGATGCTCAGGAACTCATCGGGAGTCCTGGCATCTATAAGCTTTGCAGAAAAGCTTGGATCCATGAGCAGTGTCATGAGCTTTGAAAGAACCTCAAGATGTGTGTCTGCTGCCGTATCAGGTGCAGCGATCATGAAAAACAGCTTGCTGGGCTGTCCGTCCAATGACTTGTAATCAATTCCTGCGGGAATTGTAATGGCTGATACACCAGCCTGCTTTACGGCAGCTGATTTGCCGTGGGGAACTGCAATCCCCATGCCTACTGCAGTAGAGCCCTTTTCTTCCCTTGCCAGGATAGCTTTTTTGAACTCCTCCGCGTCAGACAGGTTGCCAACCCTGGAATGGAGCTCGATGAGCTTGTCGATTGCTCCCATCTGGTCAGCTGCATCTACACCAAGTGCGATGCCGTCTTTTTTCAGTAAATCTTTGATTTTCATAGACCCTCCTTTGGCCTTTGGCCGATTTAAGTATCCCCTTTACAAAATCTTTTCCTCTTTAAAGATTTTTATAAAGCTCCATAATAGCTTCTCCTGTGGCGAGATCGTCTGAGAAAGCAGTGGCAGATCCTGCTGCAGTACCCATCTTAAGAGCTTCCTCATAACTCTTATTTTTGAAGTAACCTGCGATGAAACCTGCTACCATTGAATCGCCTGCTCCTACGGAGTTTTTAACCTTACCCTTTGGAACTCCGATGCGGAACACTTCTCCATTTTCGGAGATAAGCATCGCTCCGTCGCCGGCCATGGAAATAAGTACATTCCTTGCGCCGAGCTCCTGAAGCTTTCTTGCATGCTCTTCAATCTCGTCATCAGTTTTCAGTACCTTGCCAAACATCTCACCAAGCTCGTGATTGTTGGGCTTTATTAAGAATGGATGATATTTAAGGACATTCTTTAAAAGATCCTTTGTCGCATCCACAACGACATCAACTTTTTTATCTGCCACCAGCGCTATGAGTTTTTCATAAACATCATTGGGCAGTGAATTCGGTATACTGCCTGCAAGGATCAGCATGTCGCCGTCCTTAAGAGCAGATATTTTGTCAAAGAGCTCTTTTCTCGCATCCTCAGGAATCCTGGGGCCCTGAGCGTTAATCTCAGTTTCTGCGGCGCCCTTGATCTTGACGTTTATTCTGGAAATGCCTTCCTTAAGATGAATGAAGTCTGCGTGAATTCCCTTATTTCTCACGCTTTCTTCAATGGCTGTTCCGGTAAAGCCTGCGGTGAAGCCAAGGGCTGTACTCTCAAGTCCCAGGTTATTCAGGATTGTTGATACATTTATGCCCTTTCCTCCGAAATAGCAGTCCTCGGAATCTGATCTGTTGGTCATTCCCGGAAGGAGCTCATCGCTCATTCTTACTATGTAATCAATGGCGGGATTAAATGTTACGGTATAGATCATCTTTTGCCTCCCTCTTTACTCAACTACTTTAATAACAGTTTTACTGTGGTAGTTCTTACTTACTTCTTTGTCTGTGATAATGCAGCAGCTTGTTATATCCGCAAAGGTTACGGAACTCACCTGACCAAACTTGGTATGATCCGCGAGAATGTATGAGACATAGGCATGTTTGACTGCCTCCTCCTTGACAAGAGCCTCATCCACATCCGGGGTGGTGTATCCGGCAGTGATGGATATTCCGTTTGTTCCCATAAAAGCCTTGGTAAAGTGATATTTGCTGATGCCTTCAATGCAATCGGGACCAATGATGGCCTCAGTGGAAGCCTTGCATCTGCCGCCGATTATCATGGTGCTAAGTCCCTTTTCCAAAAGCTTTTTGGCATGGACAATACCGTTTGTAATATATTTTGCCCTGGTGTTCTCTATGTATTTGATCATCTCAAGGGTGGTTGTTCCCGAATCGATGTAGACGAAGTCATCGTCGTTTATCAGAGAAGCAGCATATTTGCTGATCAGGTCTTTTTCCTCAACGTTTAAGGCGGCTTTGGCGGAAACGGTCGGCTCAAAGGTGTTCACGTCACTTGTCAAAAGAGATGTGGCTCCTCCGAAGACCTTCATGATCCGGTGCTCATCGTGAAGCACGGAGAGATCACGCCTTATTGTGGCAGCTGAAGCATCAAATTCTTCCATGAGCTGTGTCACAGTGACGGCGCTCTTTTCGTTGATATATGCGACTATAAGGTCACGGCGTTCCTGGGTTAGCATAAGCATCCTCCAAACACAGTAATCTACTTTATATTCTGAGCATAACATTATAAAAAATCAAAATCAATCAAAATAAATCACAAACAATCACTAATATTTTTATTAAATAATCACAAATTTATAATAAACGACAAAAATCAATCACTCATAAAGAATTAAAACATAATCTAAAAAAAGCATAAAGCTTTGCTTAGAACCGTAAATCTGCCTTTACAAAGATGGCTAAAATACACTAAAATAAGTATTAGAGTTCTCTATAATAAAAGCGGAGGTGACTGATTTTGGAAGAGTTTACACTCAATAATGAGCAGATCGATATTCTTGGTGAGATTGCTAATATCAGTATGGGTAATTCGGCTACAACGCTGAGCATGATGGTTAACAGGAAGGTCGACATCACAACTCCCAACGTCAAGGTTATAAAGAGAAGTGAAGCCCTTGATGATTATGAGAAGACTTGTATCTTTGTACAGATTCATTATGTTAAGGGCCTTGAAGGCAACAATGTTCTTGTCCTTAAGGAGCATGACGTAAAGGTTATGACAGACCTTATGATGGGCGGAGATGGCACCAATACCGATGGTGAGATCACAGAGCTTCATCTTTCGGCAGCATCTGAGGCTATGAACCAGATGATGGGAACCAGCGCAACCAGTCTGTCTTCCATGCTTGGAGTGGCTACAGATATCAGTACTCCTATAGTTAATCAGATTGACGTTGAGAGTATAAAAGTTTTTGAAAAAATGTTTGATACTACTTACGATAAATTTGTTAAAATAGCTTTTAGGATGACTATAGCGGATCTTATCGATTCCATTATGGTCCAGCTGTATCCGGTGGACTTTGCAGTGGATATGTGCAACAAATTTATTGGTAAAGGAAAATAACGTATCAAATGAACAAGGCAGAAACATTAGAAATCAAGAAACAGTTTACGCAGGAGAGATGTACTATTGACCACATTTGCGGATGCTATGTGGATCACGAGAAAAACAAAAAACTGACCTTCAGAAAGGCCTTTGGTCAGCTCCCCGAGGAGGAGACCTTCAAGTATCTGGATATTTTCCAGCATACTCTGACTGGAACCTTTGGCAAAAACCTTATCAGTCTTGAGTTTCCACTGGACCAGGAACAGCCTGGCGGTACTCAAGACTTTCTTTTGACTTTGAGGAATTCAAGGCTTGAGGATGATGAGCTTGTTGACGAGTTCTACGACAAAATCATCGCCAATTACGTAAATGGTGAGAATTACTATATTATAGTAGTTCACGCAGTTTATGACGTTCCGGGAATAACTAAGGACGGAATCGAGATGGAGGATGCTTCCGACAACATCTACGATTACATGCTCTGCAGCATCTGTCCTGTCAAGCTTTCCAAAGCTGGTCTTGGCTACAACGAGTCAAAAAATGCCATCGAGGAGAGATTCAGGGACTGGATCGTTGAAGCTCCGGTGAAGGGATTTCTTTTCCCTGCGTTTATTGACAGAAATACAGACATCCATAACATGCTGTACTTCACCAAAAAGCCCGAGGACCTTCAGCCTGAGTTTGTGGAGGCTATGTTTGGCGGAAGGGCGCCCATATCAGCTCCCGAGCAGAAGGATATCTTTGACGCTGTAGTTCAGAGTACTATCGGTGAAGATGCCGATTACGATATAATGAAGAATATCCATGATAACCTCAACGATATGATCGAGGATCATGAGGGCGATGAGGAGCCGCTGGAGCTTACAAAGAAGGATGTTAAGCAGCTTCTTTCCGACAGCGGAGTTTCACAGGAACGCCTGGGATATTTTGAAGAGAATTACACCAAGTGTGCAGGTAATGAGGATTTTCCTCTTCTTGCCAGCAATATTGCTCACACCAAGAAGTTTGACATCGAGACTCCGGATGTAGTCATCAAGGTTAAGCCTGACAGGACTGATCTTGTGGAGTCAAGGATTGTTGATGGAAGACAGTGCCTGGTCATTGCTGTTGATGATCATATTGAAGTGAACGGTATAAATGTCAGGACATTCATGAACAAGTGATATGATTGAAGCTTTAAGGACTTTCTTAAAAAGAAATAAGGTAGAGCTGGGAGAAATAAAGCTTTACTTTGAAAAGTGTGCAGATGATATCGACAGGACCAACATATACATGCTCAGAAAGACATGTATGTGGACTTCTATCGTTTATGTCTGCATGCTTTTTTTGGCGATGCTGATAATCCCAAGGTTTAAGTTCACCATAGGCCATATGCTGCTTATTCCGCTTCTGGTGGTTTATTTTGTGATCAATATTCACACAAGGAAGCAGGCTAAGCTTAAGTCAGCCACTGTTAATGCACTGTGTCTGATGTTTTTCTTCTGCCTGTGCATATGCTTTATCCTCATGGAGATCAACGAGGAAACTGTGCATCCCAGCAGGTGGCTTCCACTGATGATGATGGTATATCCTGCTCTGTATATAGAGAGGCATTACAAGTACGGAGTGCAGGAGAGCATCATGCTTGTGATCTACTGTATCATGACCTTCCCGTTTAAGGATCCGCCTGCATTTTTCAGGGATGTTTATACTTTCCTTGCTGCTTACGTTCTTTCTATGATCATTGCCAGAGAGATTCTTGGCGTGCGCAGCAAAGAGGGACTTGCCATGGCAGAGCTCAAAAGGTTCAGCACCATGGACAAGCTCACAAATGTGCTTAACAAGGGTGCATTCCTGGCTGAGGTGGAGAGCTACTTAAAGCACAGAGAAGAGGATACAAGCTGTGCTATGTGTGTTATCGATGTTGATGATTTCAAGAACGTTAATGATAACCTCGGACACAACACCGGTGACGAACTTCTTGAACACATAGGAGAACTTCTTATTGAGAATTTCAGACCTTCGGATATAATAGGAAGGTACGGTGGTGATGAATTCGTGGTATTCATGCCTAATATGAGAGAGCCTGCGCTGGTTGAATTTCGCTGCAAAGCAGTGCAGATGATGCTTCATGACTTCAGCATAGGCAATTCAGAACCCTTCTCCCTCAGTATCGGTGTTGTCGTGGACAGAGGAGTCCATAGCCAGGAAGAGTTATTCAGGATGGCTGACGATGCTCTGTACAAATCAAAAATAGCAGGCAAGAACCGCTGCAGCGCATGGATTACCGGTAAAGACGAAAACCTCAGCGCTCCCGGAATGGTCTTCCTGTCCGTTTTTGATGAAAAGAAGGCGGAGAACCTGATAAGGGAAGAGTCTGAGAACTTCGAGATCCTTATTGCGCGTACTGATGATGAAGCTATTGGCTTCCTTAGCCAGTATCACAAAGACATCAGGATTGTTGTGGTAGAAGTTGCTAACGAAGAAAAGGATGGCGCTCTTGTTGTTAAGTATATGAAGCAGAGAGGAAGCTTTGGTACAATTCCGATTCTTGCTGTTACCAGATCACAGGCCGGAACAATGCTGGCTAAAGAGCTTGGCGCAGATGCGATCCTTACTACAGATACGCCTGAAGAAGAATTTAAGAGTACTATAAAAGAACTGATTTCCAGAGAGGAAAAAATAAATGCTTAAAACACTGTTATCCCAGGTGAAGCAGTACAAACTTGCTTCCATACTGACTCCTGCCTTTATGATAGGAGAGGTAATATGCGAGATGGTTATTCCTATCCTTATGGCTAGGATAGTTGATATAGGTATCTACGGAAACAATATGAGCTATATTTTCAGGACTGGAGGAGTGATGTTCATCATCGCCATCCTTGGCCTGGTAGCCGGTCTTCTGGGGGCATATTACGGCTCTATGGCATCCACTGGTTTTGCCAAGAACCTCAGAAAGGCCATGTTTGATAATATTCAGACCTTCTCTTTTTCCAACATAGACAAATTCTCAACATCCGGTCTTGTAACAAGGCTGACAACGGATGTTACAAACATACAGAACGCCTACATGGTTACCCTGAGAATGGCTATGAGAGCTCCGGCTTCCATGATCGTTGCGCTTATCATGAGCATTCTGATCAGTCCCAAGCTTGCAAGCATCTATTTGGTGGCTGTTTTTGTTTTGGGATTTATAGTGCTGTTTATCATGAAAAGAGCTACCGTCTATTTCAAGCAGGTTTTCGAGAAATATGATGCTCTCAATGAGAGCGTTCAGGAAAATGTGTCAGCCATCAGAGTTGTAAAGGCCTACGTCAGAGAGGACTATGAGAACGACAAGTTTAAAAAGGCCGCGCTCAATATCTACAACATGTTCATAAAGGCAGAGAACAACGTGGTTGTCATGGGACCCATCATGACAGGAACAGTCTACACCTGCATCCTTCTCATGAGCTGGTTTGGCGCCCACCTGATAGTTGGTGGAGAGCTCTCAACCGGTAATCTCATGAGCCTTCTTACATACTGCATGAACATCCTTATGAGCCTTATGATGCTGGCTCTTATCTTTGTAATGATGACCATGGCAGAAGCCAGTGGAAAGCGTATCGCAGAGGTTATTGAAGAGAAAGCTGATCTCACCAATCCCGAGAATCCCGTGATGGAAGTTGCGGACGGAAGCATCTCTTTTGACCATGTTAACTTCTCCTACAACAAGGAGTCTGATGAGCCTGTGTTAAAAGACATCTCGCTGGATATAAAGTCTGGTGAGACAATAGGTATCATCGGAGGAACGGGCTCTGCAAAGTCTTCACTCATCAATCTGATCAGCAGACTTTACGATGTCACGGAAGGTTCTGTTAAGGTTGGCGGCGTAGACGTAAGAGACTACGACATGGAGGTTTTGAGAGACCAGGTTTCTGTTGTGCTTCAAAAGAACGTCCTCTTCTCGGGAACAATCCTTGACAACCTTCGCTGGGGCGATAAAAATGCCACAGCAGAGGAGTGCAAAAAGGCCTGTGAGATGGCCTGCGCCGACGAGTTCATCGAGAAGATGGCTGATGGTTACAACACACTCATAGAACAGGGCGGAACCAATGTCTCAGGCGGACAGAGGCAGAGACTGTGTATCGCCAGGGCGCTTCTTAAAAAGCCAAAGATCCTTATTCTGGATGATTCCACCAGCGCTGTAGATACTGCTACGGATGCCAAGATCAGAAAGGCTTTTGCCGAGGCTATTCCCGGAACCACCAAGCTGATCATTGCACAGCGAATCAGCTCCGTTCAGGAGTGCAATCGTATCATAGTTATGGATGATGGAAGAGTAAATGGTTTTGCAAGTCATGATGAGCTTCTTAATACCAACGAGATTTACAGAGAGGTTTATGAATCACAGACCGGAGTCAGCGGTGATGCAGACTTCGATGCACCCAGTGCTTCATGATCACGGAGGGATAAAATGGCAGAGAATAAACAGATCAAAGCAGGCCCCGGCGGCGGAGCAAGACGCGGGATGCCAAGGCCTAAAATAGAGAATCCCGGACTCCTGTTCAAGAGGCTCATGGGATATGTATTTAAGTTCTATCCGATACAGATGTTTACTGTGGTGGTATGTATAGGTCTTACGGTATTTTCATCGGTGCAGGGAACTCTTTTTACAAGAACCCTTATCGATTCGTACATCCAGCCAATGGTAGATTCGGGAAATGCAGATTATGGCCCGCTGCTTGCAGCAATGGCGAGGGTGGCATGCTTCTATGCCCTTGGCGTATTATCAGCGTTTGTTCAGGCCAAGGTTATGGTCTACATCAACCAGGGGACACTTCGAAGACTCAGGGAAGAGCTCTTTGAACACATGGAGAGCCTGCCTATCAAGTATTTCGATACCCACGCCCACGGCGATATCATGTCGATATACACCAACGACATTGATACATTGAGACAGATGATCAGCCAGAGTATACCTCAGCTCCTTAGCAGTGCAGTTACCATTGTTTCGGTGCTGGTATCCATGATCATCCTCAGTGTTCCGCTTACTGCAGTTACACTTTTCATGGTGGCGGTTATGCTGTTCTGTTCCGCCAAGGCTACAGCATCTTCAGGTAAGAACTTCGTGGCTCAGCAGAAGAATATCGGTGAGCTCAACGGATTTATCGAGGAGATGATGACAGGCCAGAAGGTGGTAAAGGTTTTTAACCACGAAAAAGAGGCTATTGAGAAATTTGATGACCTCAACGAAAAGCTGTGCGAGAGCGCGTTTAAGGCTAATGCTTACTCAGGCGCACTGGGACCTATAAATGCTCAGCTGGGCAATACCAGCTACGTGCTCTGTGCCATGGTAGGTGCGGCTATAGCTCTTTCAAATAATGTTGCTACCGGATTTACCGTTGGTATGCTGGCAAGCTTCCTGACATTTAATAAGAGCTTTTCAATGCCCATCAATCAGGTCAGCATGCAGTTCAATTCAATCATTATGGCGCTGGCAGGAGCAGAGCGTATCTTCAAGCTTCTGGATGAGCCGGGCGAGACAGATGATGGCTACGTTATGCTGGTTAATTCTGAGAAGAAGGACGGACAGATCGTCGAGGCAGATCATCACACAGGTCACTGGGCATGGAAGCATTATCACAAAGCTGATGATACAACCACCTATCAGCCCATGCAGGGTGATGTTACATTTAATGACGTAGACTTTGGTTATACTGATGATAAGATGGTTCTTCATAATATCGTGCTTCACGCGCAGCCCGGTCAGAAGATCGCCTTTGTAGGTTCTACAGGAGCGGGTAAGACCACCATAACCAACCTGATCAACAGATTCTATGACATTCAGGATGGTAAGATCAGATACGACAACATCAATATTAACAAGATCAAAAAGGCAGACCTTAGAAGGTCACTTGGAATAGTTCTTCAGGATACACATCTCTTTACCGGAACCGTTATGGAGAACATCAGGTATGGCAAACTTGATGCCACTGATGATGAAGTAAAGGCAGCAGCCAAGCTGGCCAACGCCCACAGCTTTATTAAGAGACTTCCAGACGGCTACAACACAATGCTCACCGGAGACGGAGCAAATCTATCTCAGGGTCAGAGACAGCTCCTTGCTATCGCCAGAGCTGCTATTGCAGATCCTCCGGTGCTTATTCTGGACGAGGCTACATCCTCTATCGATACCAGAACAGAGAAGATCGTTCAGGATGGAATGGACAAGCTCATGAGCGGCAGGACCACCTTCGTCATTGCCCACAGACTGTCCACTGTAAGAAATTCCGACTGCATCATTGTTCTTGAGCATGGAAGAATAATTGAACAGGGAACCCATGACGAGCTCATTGCCAGGAAGCAGAAGTACTATCAGCTGTACACCGGCATGAAATCAGAGCCCGCCTGATATATTGCGAGGAAGAAATGGCTCATTTACCTGATTATGTCAGCTGGCGCGGCGATATTTCTTTTACCGAGCGCGGGTTTAAAATAGAAGATAACCTTGCTCTCTCAGAGCTGGTTTATATTGATTATAAGCCGGTGATGGAGGGCGGGGTTTCTTTTGCGTTAAAAGAGGTGATCCCCAAGCTTGATGAGATTAATGCTCTTAAGAATAACAGGGCAGGCTCCGGAAAAGAGGACGAGGAGTTTGCCAGGATGTGCGCCAGGTCAAAGAGGTTTGGCGAGGTGGTGCTCTCTGATTTTCAGGATATTTATGATGCCAGCGACAAACAGTTTGCAGCAGTTACGTATACCCTTGATGATGGTACGACAGTCATAGGGTTTCGAGGTACGGATTCCACCATAATCGGCTGGAAGGAAGATTTCATGATCAGCTACACCAACGTGCCCTCCCAGGATCTTGCGCTGGAATATGCCAAAAAGCATGTTGATGAGGCTAAGGGTAAGGTGATCATTCTCGGACATTCTAAAGGAGCACATCTGGCTCTTTTTGCAGCTGCGCATCTTGATGATGAGGAAAAGACAAAGCTGGAGAGGGTCTACATAAACGACGGCCCCGGATTTTGCTCTGATATTCTGGACAAGAGCCTTATATACAGCATCCTCAGTAAGATTACCAAGATCACTCCCGAGTATTCTATTATAGGAAGGATCTTTGAGCCTCCGGCAGGAGAGAGTATTATCGTCAGAAGCTCAGCCAGTGCCATGATCCAGCACAGTATGCAGACCTGGATGCTGGAAGCTGACGGACTGGTAAGGTGTAACGATCATGCTCCTGAGAGCCATCTGATCACTGACCTGATCGACAGGTTTGTGGAAGGCATGGATCTGGGTGCCAGGGAGAATTTCATTGATACTCTGTTTGACTCCATGACAGAGACAGGAGTCAGTACGATAAAAGAGTTCGCGGCGCTGGGGCCTGCTGCCTTTGAGAATCTTCTTATGAAGATGGCCGGTAATGACGCCTTAAACCTCAAAAACAAGGCTAAAAAGATAAAGCAGGAGGATGATGACTCCAAGGGACTTTTTGTCAGAATATGGGGTCTTATCAACAGAAAACAGCTGGTGAGAATAGGGCTTACGCTTGTGCTTAGTGTGCTTTGCTTTGCGTTCCCTGATTTTGCGATGGAATCGGTGGTGTTTTTGGTCCTTGTTATCCTGTGTGTTTATGAGCTGATACTGACAATTAAGCACCTCAGGGATTCGGGACTGGAGTTTCGAAAGGAAAGGCCCAGGGTTATGCTGTGCATAGTTCTTTTCGTTATAACCTCTGCGGTTCTGGTTAAGGACGGGGCACTTTTTGTGGTATCCAGTATGATCATCGGTGTTGTGCTGCTGTCACTGGCATATCAGAATGTCATCAACTTCAGGATAAATAACACCAAGGTTTTTGAGAGATTCAGGTACTCATTTGAAGGTATTGTCTGCCTTATCCTTGGCGGTTATATACTTATGATTCCTGAAATCGCAAACAGCTGGTACATGTTATCCTGCGGGACACTGCTTCTTATTGATGCGATATTTGAAGTTCTGGAGATGATAAGAGACTGGGGCTTTGCGAAAAAATAGAAGAGATAAATGAATAAAGACAGGCATGAAAAGAGGAGCTGCAGCAATAAGTTGCAGCTCCTTCGTTATGACATATTATATGAAGCTAAGGGATTTATCCGATAGCTTTTTTAACAGCCTCAAGAACACGGTCAGCCTGGAAGGGCTTAACGATGAAGTCCTTGGCACCAGCCTGAATAGACTCGATAACCATTGCCTGCTGTCCCATAGCAGAACACATAATGCAAACCGCATTAGGATCTGCAGCCTTGATTCCCTTCAAGGCTCCGATACCATCAAGCTCAGGCATTGTGATATCAAGAGTTACAAGGTCGGGTTTCAACTCATTATACTTCTCGATTGCGACTTTTCCGTTCTCAGCTTCTCCGGCAATCTCATATCCGTTCTTAGAAAGGATATCCTTAAGCATCATGCGCATGAAAGCGGCATCATCTGTAATGAGTATTCTTTTTCCCATGTTGAACCTCCAATAAGTATTTTTAGTTGCTGATGAATTTAAAGCAATTCATAATCCTTAAAATTATCATTTGGTACATAATCTATTGTACCACGGAATTTGTTTCGTGCGCGTAAAATCGTGATGCAAATAATAAAAATTTGATAAAGTGTCTGAGAAAATTGTTTGAAAATCTCACTCATTATTTCATTACCGGGAGAGTCGTGTTATACTCGAAATCTTGGTGATTCACGATTTGCCACTGAATTATCCCGTTATTATTGTCGGAATTGAGCGAGTTGTTTACGCTTTTGCTCATTATCGCAATATCAAGAGATTGATTATCGGTGAGCGGTATACTTTCCTTTATTATACCATCCATCTCGCCGGTTTCATAGCCTGAACTTACAGCTGCTACAAAAGCATTTCCCTTGTGGCAGGCCTCGTAGTAGAGCTTCTGTCTCTGGGCCAGATTGTTGCTGAGATTGTAGTCAGCCTTGGAATTAACCAGTGTAAGTGTGGCAAAAGAGATTATGCTGAGCACCGTAAATATAAGAAGAATGGAGGCGCTTCCCACGTGGGAGCCCTGAGCATGATTATTCATATCAGCCAACCTCCTTTCCTATATAAGTATCAACGTTGTTCTTAAGGATAACTCTCTCATCGCCTTCCGGAATTTCTGAGAGCACTTCTTCGGCACCACGCAGGTCAAGAACAGCGATCACGCCAACTGATGCCTTGCCCTCAAGGGTAACGTTGTAATCTGTGACGTCGGAGTACACATCGCTTGCATTCTCAGTGGAAGTTGTCATTATGGCTTCATAGGATGCTTCTGAGAGATCATCATTTGTAAGCTCCCAATCCTCATTGAAAAACAGAACTATGGAGCCGTCTCTCTGAGACTGATCAGCAGGATCATAGGTCACATATCCATTGGGATAGAGCTCTGCTATGGCGCTCAGATCCCCCTTATTTCCAACAAAGGTCTCTGACAGGTTCTGGGACCATATGATGGCATATGAGAGATTCTCAGTGGAATCAGCCATTATATGGGCAGAGGCAAAAAGCCTTACACAGACCGCTGCTGCAAGGGAGAAAAACATGATAGCCACTATTAGTTCCATCAGGAACAGACTCATTTTTGAGCTACTTCTCTGATTCATCAGTTACCTTTTGTGCTCCTTACGGCGATATACAGGTTTTCCTCGGTACCATCAGTCAGTGTGATGGTGATGCCGAGAATGTTATCTGTTACTTCTTCAATATCCAGTGAACCTATCTCCATGATCTGCTGTCCGGACAGCGGGTAAAAGACATCCAGGTCAGCCCTGGCATCCAGCTCCATGAGGTGTCCGTCGTAGTCATAAATATAGGTGTTGAACTTCTGATCATTGATATCACGGCTAAGGACAAGGGCATTCTCTCCAAAAATCTGTTTGGTAAAGACCTGTCCGTCAAGATCAGCCTGTCTTATCTTTTCGGTGATATATGCGCTGGCAATCCTGTGGGCGTTGTTATCTGCCATGGCGGAAACATTCTTTTTATAGATGCTGGCTCCGATGGCTATAACAGAGAGAGCTGACAGAACAAACAGAAGCATCAGGCATATGACAAAAACCGAATCGATTATGTGTTTGTTATTCTTTCGTTCATCCATAGCTCTTTTACCTCATAATAACCGTGTAATCCGGGTAGAGATTGGCGGCAATGGGCTGATAGTCCACAAAGAAGACGTCCTTGTCGTAGGTCAGTCCGTAGTGATCTTCCATGTATTCAAGGCTTGGAGGGTACATTCCTTCGATGGCGTAACACTGCACGATATCCCTTGCTATGGCATTCTCCAGGGATTCCTGCTGTTTCTGGATCGTGCTTTTTCCTGAGTATTCCACAGCCATCACAAAAAGCATTATTATCAGAACGAAAATGGCAACAGTAATAACCCTGTAGATCACAGGGGATATGGTGAATATTTTCTTTTTAGTATCGAACCTGTTTGCCATGGTGATTCCTCTTTATCCTATGGATGACATGATGCCCATAAGTGGCAGGATTACTGAAAGCAGGATCATTCCTACGATAACGGAAAGGATGATTACCAGCGTGGGCTCAAGGATGGAGATAAGGGAGTAAATTCGCCTTTCTGTGTCTTTTTCAATTCGCGCTGATACCTGTTTCATTGCTTCATCCATGGAGCCTGACTTAAAGCCCACGGAGATCATCTGTGCATAGAAGGATGTGAATATGCTTGTCTTTTCCAGTGCTTCTGGGAAGCTGTCGCCGTCCAGAAGAAGCTCTTTACACTGGTCGATCTTGTTCTTCATCTCTTCGTCGGAGGTGAGCTTTTTTACCAGAGAAAGACCTTCATAGGTATCCATTCCGCTGGAAAGAGTAAGGACCATACCGCTGGCAAAGCGCTCGAGCTCGATGTCCTGCATGAGCTTCCTGGTGGGGCCGAATACCCGGATGAGCTTTCTTAAATTGGTTCTTCCGCTGCTGGTGCCGGTGAAGTAAATAAACAAAACTGCGATGATAACTAAAATGAAGACGAGCACGATGGAGTAGCGGTTGAGGGCATTACCCAGGGACAAAAGAGACTGTGCAAAGCCGCTCATGCTGGTTCCAAGCTGGGCAAAGACCTGTTCGAAGATGGGCAGCACCTTGGTTATGAGCACCAGAACAACGATAAGCATCATGAATACCATGATAAGAGGATAGCTGACGGCGCTCTTGATGTTGGATTCGATGGCCTCCTCGCGGTCGTAGTAATCCGCAAGGGATTCCATAACGGTGTCCATGTTTCCGGATTCCTCACCGATGGTGACCATGTGGATCACGTAGTCGGGAAAGACTTCGCTCATGGTGAGGGCCACGTGGAATTTTTCGCCGCTGTGAAGTACCTGGCTTATGGCCTGATATACCTTTTTGGCTGAATTGTCATGGCAGTCCTGCTCCAGAAGATCAATGCCGTCTGCGGGAGCAATGCCGGCTTTTAGCAGCAGGGACATCTGTCTGCAAAAACTCGATATCTCATTACTTTTTAGTTTGCCCAGTTTAGGTGTTTTGCTCATGGTGCCTCCATTATGAACTGATCATCAATAGATATATTTTACGGAATAGTTTGAACCGTCTCCTATGAAGTCGCGCAGGGAGTCTTCTTTATCCATGTTGGATGCAAAGGTGGGATCCATCAGGGACCACTCGGTGCCGTCAAATTCGATAATGCCGTTTACCCAGCCCACGTCCTCAATGTAGGTGGAGAGCCATGCGTGGTAGGCGGTTCCGGCGTATCCGATCTCCATTCTGGTGGGGATTCGCTGGCTCCTTAGCATGGTGGTCATGAGGGCGGCATAGTCAAGACAGATTCCTGTCCTGGTATCCAGAACCTCGTCAACGTCGGGGAGGTAGCCGCTCTGTACGGTCTCGGCTTCCTCGTGGTCGTATACAATGTTTTTGATAATATAATTGAAGACTTCTGATACTACTTCCAAATCAGAGTTACAAACGTAGGCCAGGTATTCACCCTTTTCGACGGCCTTGTTGGCACTGCTGAAATTTACATACTGGTTTGGATAAAGGAACGGCGTAAACTGGTCGGTAAGGTCAACCTGTATCTCCTGGGTGAAGGCCTGGGAGTACCTTGTTCCTTCAATGTTTTCGAAAACATTTACCATGTAGGCGCCGTTGCCGGACTGCAGTGGAAAGACTTCTTCTGTTGGTGTTGTGGATAGATTGTAGGTGTAAGTGGTCTCGTTGGGACCGGTGATCTGAAGCTTGACCTTTTGCGACTGGCCAAGATAGGTGACAACAACGTAGCCTTCGGAGATGTTTGATGCGTCAACTTTGGCATATTCGTTCTCGTAGACTACTTCGCCGGGTGCTTTTGGCACAAGACAAACAGGGGTATTGTCACGGCTTCCCTTGACCCTTGGCTTCTCGGGTTCTTCCTCTATGCTCTGGGCAGTGGCAGCTGCAGATTTGGTTGTATTATCCGCAGGGGCATCTGCGCCGGAGCAGCCAACGAGGGATGTGACAATTCCCAGTATTAAGATTAAAGATAACGGTAATGAACTTTTTCTTTTTGTCCAGTCAACCATAGATTATGAAAGTGTCTGAGGCATCTCGCGGATTTTCTGGTAGCCCAGTGAAATGAGTTCGGATATCTTTTCCTTGTGCTCGTCCTGGTTCAGGACTCTTGAGTATGTGAGCTCAATGGGAGCACCTACATTCATTTCGTTGTAACCGTTGATCCTCTTGCTGAGGTCTAAAAGAAACATATCGGCAACAGTGCTGTCGCAGTTCTCGATGAGAATGATAAATTCATTTCCGCCGTTTCTTCCGACATAGCCGTATCTCTCGCTGACGTCCTCTAAGATGGCGCAAAACTCGGAGATCAGCCAGTTGCCGTTGTCGTGGCCTGTGGCTGAGTTGATGGAATCCAGGTTCCCGATCTTCATAAGCATGAAGCCGGCATTTGGCAGACGCTCAGGATTGTTGAAACTCTCGATGAGAAGATCGCAGCTGTACCTGTTGGGGAGACCTGTAAGGTGATCGAGGTAAGCAAGCTTATTCAGGCGCCTTCCGATGGAGGCAGTCTGAGTCAGTATATGGAAATCAATTACGATGGAGATTGCAAAGAGAATAAGGCAAACGCCTACTCCGATAAAGAATGCAGGAGTTGAGGCGGAAGAGATCTGGTGAAAGATCTCTTTGTCCTTATGAAACAGGATGGTCAGGATAATGGCCAGGATTCCCAGCAGTACAAGGGAAAAGACCTTGTAGATATAGATTGAGTTGTAGACGTTGGCACGTTTACTGGTGTCGTAGAAATCTGGTTTCATTCCTGCCCTGTTCCTCCGTGACATTTATAAAAATGTGCGAGAAAACCCCTTCCGATGAAGTCGGTGTGGGATGAATTGCACTTTACACGAACAATTGTTCGTGTTAAAATAACTTAATCGGAACCTTGAAAACTGTATATATGGGGTTGTGCCATGAATCTAACAAACAAAGAACCTATGGCACATAAAATATACAAGGTGTTAGTTCCCAAGCGCCACAAGCGCACTAAACAACATTTCAAGTATGCCGAAGGGTTTTGCCCAACGGAGTAGAGGCACAGTGAACGTGCCTTACTATATCACTTAGATATTGTAGAAACCATTTCCGATGTTATCGGTGAAGGTAGTTCATTATTATATTTTACTATATTTTTTGTACGTAATAAAGTTTAAAAGGAACAGGACAATTATATTTGTTTTGTTATAGTTTGTGCGGGATGGGAGTGCGGGCGGCGTAGGTGTAGTACTCGGAAAAACCGGCGTCCAGGGCGATGAGGCGGAGTTTGTCGAAGCCGCAGGCGATACGGGCCGGGGCATGGGCGTCGGAGCCGAAGGTGATGATGCGGCCGCCCAGCTCGCGGTAGCGCTTTAGAACTTCGGGACAGGGATTGGGCGGAAGGGTGTCACTGTGAGCCAGGACTTTGGAGTTTACATCAAGACCCTTGTCGTTTTTGATCAGGTGCATAAGGATAGCATCAATCTGGTCGGCAAAGCGCTCATAGCTGTATGTGGTATCGCCCTTTGGAACGTAGCGGGAGATGTAGTCCAGGTGTCCCAGTACGTCGTAATTGGTAAAGAGCTTAAGGTTCTCCAGAGTCTGCTCAAAAAATCTTTTGAAGATGTTTTCGACTGTGTCCGGTGCCCAGAAATCAGGGTAGTAGGGATCTCTTTTATCGACAAGGTGCTGGGAGGCGATGATGAAATCAAAGGGACTGCTGTCTGCGGCTGCCTGGTTCTCTTTTGCCACCTGTGACTGCATACCTATCTCAATGCCGTAGCGTATGGTGATCCTGTCACGGTATTCCACGCGTAGGGCGGTCAGCTCTTTATTATAAGAAGATATATCAAGCTCAAAGGCATCAGGTGGGAGGTCAGGAGGCTCAGGGTAGTCCAGGTCCAGGTGCTCGGTGAAGCAGATCTCGGTAAGACCTTTTTCTATTGCACTTTCTATCATATCCTTCATGGGAGCTTTGCAGTCCCCTGAGTGGTGTGAATGCATATGAAAATCCGAATGAATTGGCATGGAATTCTCCTTCTGAATCATCAAAAATATGTAGGAAATACGTATTGCTTCGTAAAATGATTTACATCTTATGATTTTACTGAAAATTAATAAGTTTATCCACCATATTTTTGGAAAACTTACTTGATTTATAAGGAAAAGTCTATTAGAATTGAGGTTGCTGATAAATTATTATCAATTTAGATTGATATAGGAACAGCAACCTATTTATTAAATTCATTTTAGGAGGAACTTAAAATGGCAGTAAAAGTAGCAATCAATGGTTTTGGCCGTATTGGTCGTCTTGCATTCAGACAGATGTTTGGTGC
>JAEEGF012114861.1_pt1 | contig 37100 bp, 24 predicted proteins | sample 9134171 | NCBI WGS metagenome assembly JAEEGF01 (sample SAMN16246542, study PRJNA631951) | gut metagenome | biome: gut microbiome; feature: rumen; material: AP-attached | host: Bos | place: Iran: Karaj | collected 2018-10 | reverse complement strand
CTGCAGAGGAGGTGAGAACTTCGTTGTCGGTAACCGTCACTACTACCTTGTGAGTGCCGTAGGAGGAGAACTTATGGGTGAAGGAGGTTACCTTGCCGGAAGCGATCTCCGCGCCGTCCACCAGCCAGGAGTAGCTGGCGATCTCGCCGTCGTCAGAGGCCACAGCCACAAACTCCACGGCTGCATCGAGAGCGGCGGCGGTAAGCTTCGGAGATACGGAAACCACCGGAGGCAGGTTCTCGGAAGGAGGCACCACGGTGATCTCGGCAGAGGCTGTGCCGGTAGCGCCCTTGGCATCAGTTACGGTTACCGAGTAGCGGGTGGTTTCCTCAGGAGTTACCGTGATCTTTGCGGTGGTCTCGCCGGTGCTCCACTTGTAGGTAATTTCATCGCCGTCGGCATCGCTGGAAGCAGAGGCATCAAGAACTGCGCTGCCGCCGGTCTTAATGATCAGTGCGGAACTCTCGATAACTGCTACCGGAGCATGATTATCCACACCGCGGACAGTTATGGTAATCACCTCCTGTGAAGTCCGGCCGTCTCTGTCGGTTACCGTGAGCTTGTAGGAGGTGGTAGCTTCCGGAGTAACTCTGATAGAAGATGTGGTCGCGCCGGTGTTCCAAGAGTAGGTGAGCCCGGCTCCGGTGGAACCGGAGGCGTTCAGAGTTACGGTCTCGCCCTGATCAATCTCGGTAGCGGAAGCGGTGATCACAGCCTTGACCGGAATGACATCATCAGAGGAGACTACAATTTTCTGAGTCTCGGTCATCGTATCTCCTCCGGCGGAGGAGGACTTCTTCATGGTTACGGTATATTCGCCGGCTGCCTTATAGGTATGGGAAACCTCATTGCCGGAAGCCGTCTCGCCATCGCCGAAATCCCAGCTGATGTTTTCGTAATCATAGGCAACGTCGCAGCCGTTATCCACGCCCGGAGCAGTCCAGAATCTGGCAGTGAGTCCGTTAACCTCAGCTACAATGGGAGGAGGAAGAGCTCCGTTCGGAATGCACTCTTCTTCAGATTTAACGGTAACGGTAACCGTAGCAGCGGAAACCGCGCCCTGATTGTCGGTTACGGTAACGGTATAGGAGGTGGTCTTCTCCGGAGTAACCGTGATCTTGGCAGTGGTCTCACCGGTGCTCCACTTGTAGGAGGAGATGGTGCCGTCAGGATCGGTAGAACCGGAAGCATCCAGCACTACGGAGGTGCCCGGAGCCACCACTTCAGCGCCGCCGGAAATCACAGCCTTAGGAGCCTTGTTTCTGGTATCCAGCACTTCAGGAATGCCGTCGGTGAGCTTGGTGCCGTCCACGGAGGTATCCTGAACGGAGCTTATAGTAAAGTTGCCGCCGCTGGAGGTCTTGTACCAGCTATTGCCGCAGTCATTGAACAGGAATTCAATGCCGGTTCTGTCGCTGTCAAAGCTGAGATCCTTCTTGTACCAGCCCTTTCCGGCATCGTCCATCTCTACTCCCGGAGGAGTTGTCCAGTCGGTTTCAGCTCCCGGAGTGCCGCGATAGTGGATGCACACCTTGGTAAGCCCCTCGGCGGACGGCTTGAAGTAGATGGTGGCATTGTTCGGGATATCCGTAGGAGCGCCTTCGGTTACCGATCCGTTCTGAGCAATGGTGTAAACTCCCTTGGAGAGGCACTTGCCGTCAGCGGAAGGATAGAAGGTGTTTTCGCCGTTGTTATGGATTCTGATATCAGCGCAGCCGGCGTCACGGGTATAGGTGACGGTGGTCTTGAAGTAGCCGGAGCTCTTAACATCGTCCATGGACTGGGAGCTCCAGGCGCCGGTGCCGGAATCCTTGTAATCAAGATATACTGAGCCGGTATCAGAAGCGGACGGCTTGGCATAAACGGTAACCTTGTCGGTAAGCACCACGGCCCCGTCGGTGAAGAACATATGAGTGCCTTCGATTTCGCCGTTCACATCCTCTTCATAACCGGCGCCCTTCTGGGTGTAGCGGCCGGCGCCTACGTAGGTATGGCCGATTTCGCTCCGGGTAACATTGCCCAGATTATCAGTGGCCTCCATGTAGTAGTCCACCAGCTGATCCCGGAAGTCGGAGATATAGGCATAGTAGGTATCGCCAATCTTCTGAGCCGGCAGCACCTCATAGTTCTTTGCAGCGTCATAGGTCTGCCAGGCAACGCCGTTCTTCACCGGATCCAGCTCGCGTTTCTTGGTGCTGTAGACCTTCCACTCACCCACCTGATTCACGTCCACATTGGGCTGACCGGTAAAGGCCTTGGGATTGTAAACCCGGGGCGCAATATCGGTAGGAGACATTCTCTTGTCCTTGTGGGCGCGAACATAAACCTTCACGTCCTTAATGCCGCTGACATCATAGGCATAGGTGTAAATAGCCCAGGTGTTATCAGCAAATGCCGTGACCCAGCCCTCGGCCTTGCCGGCGTTGGCAGAACCCGGGTTAGTAGGATAGCGCTGCACCCACCACATGGAGGGACCGGTCTTATCCTTGGCCAGGTTCTTGGAAACATAGGGCTCGGAGAAGAACAGGGACTGGTTAAAGCCCAGGGAAGGCTTAACATTGTCGTCCGTGTTTTCATCATAGTAGCCGAAGCCGGAATCGATGGAGGAAATAAGGAAGTACCAGGCCAGTTCTGCCGGATTGGCGCCGCCCTTGTAGTCATTAGCCTCATCGCCCTTCACCGGATAGGACATCATGTAGGGATTAAGCTGATTTCCGGCATAGGTAACCTGCTTCTCGGCATCCGTGGAAGGGGACCAATAGTTAGGATGGGTATCCAGCCAGATCTGCTCGGCGGTCTTGGCATAGTTCAGAGAAGCCTGCAGAATGGCGAAGTTTCTCTCGAGATAGTGGTAGCCGTATTCCAGAGACACCGCATGACCGAAGGGGGTGCCGGCAAAGTTGGTCGGAAGCTCGAACTCAGTGCCGTTGGCGGTATTGAAAACAGCCAGCTGTTTATCCCAAACCCCCATGGGGATATGCCAGTGGTACCAGTCCGGATCTGAGGAGGAATCACGGGTATCCACCCAGGAGCCGTCCTGAACATGCTGAATGTCGTCTTCGGGAATAGGATAGGCCTTCAGGTATTCTTCAACGCCCATACCCACTACGCCGGCTGAGGAGTATTCCCCGCCGGAAGCCAGCCAGGTATCAATGGAACCTGCACGACCTTCACCGTTATCACCATCGTGAGCGATAACGAAATACATGGTTCTCCCGCCGGCATCAGCCTCATAGGAGGGGCGATCGATTTCATTGGATGCGGTGGCTGAGCCCTCCCAGCCTTCCAGCCAAGAGCCGTTCTGATCCACCGGAATGCCGGCCAGCTTGGAAACCTCGCCGGTCTCCGGATTTACATACTGTACCCAGTGCGGGATATCGCAGAACGGGAACTTGTTCAGAATGTTCTGCTTCTCGTGAGCCATGCCCACATGTTCCCACTTGCCCTTCTCGTAAACATTCTGAAGATCGGCGCGGTTAGGGGGGGAAACCATGGTGTCATAAGCCGGGTTTTCATTATTGTACGGATAGTCCCTGAGGGCGCGGGAGAAGTGATTGTTGCCCATTACGGACCATTCGATGCCCAGCTTCTTAAGAGTGGGGATCAGCCTTTCGGAAAACCCGAGCTCCGTGGGGAAGAAGCCCTTGGAGGATTTGAACTGGGAACCCAGGAAGTAATCCTGCTGCAGAGTGACGTTCTGATAAATAAGATCCTTAAGGAAATATTCCGGTCCTACCAGGGGGCCCATGGAATGGTGGCCGGTGAAGTGAATGGGATCCAGAGCATTGAAACCGTTAGTGGTCTTAACGGAACCCACCGTGCTCTTCCAGTCAGCTGACCAGCCCGGCTTATAGAAAGCGTTGAAAGATCCTCTTTCCGCAAAGTCCTGCACGTTGTTGATAACCGCAGCGGACATGGTTACATGAGTCTGGCTCTTGGGATGGCTGCCGTTGTTGGCCCGGGCGGTCCGAGCCGGCCAGACGGTATAGGCATTCTGCTTGGCATTCCGCATGTAGTACTGCTCCAGATTGTCATGGGGCATGGGGGCGCCGGTGGGCAGCAGATACTTGTAACCGGCCGGAGGATTGGTCTTTATTTCCAGAGCTCCGCCGTCATAGGTGTAACGGATAGGGCTTCCCACTGCGGCTGACTTGTATGAGGAGGTGTCATAGTACGGCCAGAAGTTTGGCATGTGATTGTGATAAATGTGCGTAGCAGCAACCACCGCCTCCGCATCCTGAGTAAGCGCAAGGCCGGGGAGAGCCATGGCCAGCCCCACGGCAACTGCCATGGCCTTAGGACGAAAACTGAATGTTTTGTTCTTCTTCATATTTGTCAACTCTTAGGCTTGTTAGCAAGGAATGTTCAACACAGGAAAAGCTCCCGTTTAACCTCTGATTTTACATCCTGAGAAACTATTTTCACAGACAAGATGTTAATAAAGTGTTAATTTTTTGTTATTATTTTACTAATATATGACCGGGTTCAAACTTTGCCGTGAAACATTTCATTTTCCGGAAAAGCACGCATTTTCAAGGAAACGGGGACAGAACCGTGCAGCATCTCTGGTACAATACAGAAGAAGATAAGCATAAGCTTAAAAAGCTGACACCTGACGAAAACACATAGGGGGATTGTATGAAACTCAGCGAAGAAGACGGCGAACTTTTTATGAAGCTCTGGAACGAACTCACAGACTATGTTTCAGAACAGAAAAACCTGGAAAACCCGCTCCTCTGGCCGCCTGAAAGGGTAAACACCAAGGAATTTCATACCGCCTACACTGCCCTTCTGGATGCCCTGTTCAGCGAAGACGGAGTTCTAATTGACCGCTTCGTGTCCGCTAATCCGGATCTCCCAGGAGATTATCAGGATCTGGTACTGTCCTGGAAGAACCACATTACCGACAAATTCATTCTGGAACGCTATCTCAAAAAGGGAGCGGTTTTTCACGGGAGGGGCAAGGCCTTCATTGTGCAGGGCATCAGTGAAAGTCTGGAGGATCAGTACTGGGGCCAGGCTCCCCTGATGGTGGAAACCACCCTGATCCCTTTTCGAAAGGTCATTACCTTCACCCGGATCATCAGCGTCTACTCCATTTCCTTCGGCCCCGGAGCCAGAAGAGGCTTTAAGGAAAGCTACAGTGAAATGAAGGCGGCTAAACGGGTCTACTCCTCGCTGCCGGTTCCTGATGATGACGATGACGACGAATACTGAGGCTGTCCCGGTTCAGCGATAATCAGGGATGATGACAGCATCTGAAATAAGCTCTGAAGAAGCCCCGGACATCCCGGGGCTTCTTCACGTCATCCCTGCATCATCTCCGTGTCCTGATCTTTTTCTTCAGTGCTTCTTCAGGGAAGCCATAACGCCGTAAATGATCTGGAGCTCGTGATCGGAGAGATCGGCTTTGCCAAAAATATGCCTGAGCTGCTCCATAATGGTGCCGTTAACCTGAGGCTTAATAAAGCCGCTGGTTTTCAGTGCATTTTCCATAAAGGCATAAAAGCTTTCCCACTGCTCGTGAGCGGGCTTCAGGGGCTCCTTCACCGGGACAGGGCCGGAAGATAAGACGCTTTTCTCCTGCCGGAGGAGGATCTGGCGAAGCTCATAGGCCAGCACCTGCACGCTCATGGCCAGATTAAGGGAGGAATAAGCCGGATTGGCATCAATGTTAATATGGATATCGCACCTGGCGAGCTCGGCATTGGTAAGCCCGGAGCTTTCCCGGCCAAACACCAGGGCAACCCGTTCCCCGTTAGCAGCATGGGACAGCGCCCGGGCGAGGCCTTCCCTGGGCTGATAAAGCGGTCTTTCCAGCGAACGGCGCCGGGCGGAGGCTCCGGCTGCAAAGGAAACGTCCCGGAGCGCCTCGTCCAGAGAGGATACTCTGGTAATAGTCCTAACCACATCAAAGGCTCCGCCGGACAAAGCCTCTGACTCCGGGGTGATCACCGGACGGTCGGTAACCACGGTAAGACGGGAAAGGCCCATGGTTTTCATGGCCCGGGCTGCGGATCCGATGTTGCCGGGATGGGTAGGCTCCACCAGCACCACCCGGACGAGATCGAGCATTTTCAGAGATTCCGGACTCAAAGAACCCGGCATTGGCTGTTCCTGAACCATTTTTTGCGATTCTTAAAATTTCCCTGCGTATTTCCGGACTTATGACTTCTTTTCCGCGCTCGCGCCGTTTCCGGGAGCACTCTCGGGGTCTCCCTCAGGAGCGACGGGCGCGTCCTCGGGAGCCGCCTTATGATAACCGCCCTTTCTGGACAGCTCCTTTCCGGCGTAATGATATTCCAGATAATAGGTAACGTTGGTCATCATGGCCAGCCGGAAATAGTCATTGGCTCTTTCTTCTTCGCCTTTGATCTGATGGTACTTGCCAAGATAGAAATAGGCCTCGCACAGTCTTTCGGTTTTCTGCTCCTCGGTGGCGCCGTCCAGAACATGCTCCCAGAAGTCCGCCTCGGAACGGAGTCCCAGCATAACCTGCAGCATTCTCACATTCCAGAGATCCTCCCGATCGGCAAGAAGCCGGAATCTTTCCTGAAGTCTCGGGACGGCCTGTTCCGGATGCAGCTTGGATTCGATAATATAAAGCCAGACAATGCGGAAGACATCATTGCGATCCTCAAGATAATACCTGCTGAAATCCTCATGGGCCATCTGATCTCTGAGACCGTAGTAAAGGGCAATGCCCCGGGCCGAGTAGATGCTGCTCAGGGTCGGCTCCAGCTCCAGAGCCGCATCAAAGGCGTCATAGGCTTCAAGGTACTTGCCATCCATGGCCAGCATTACCCCGAAATAGCCGTAGCCCTCGGCAAACTGCAGGTTTTCCTGAATGGCGGACATAATACCCAGCTGGGCCAGAAAGGAGAGACCGGTCTTATCATAGACGAAGCTTCTCTCATAAAGAAGACGGGCTCTTTCCGTCTTGGTGATATGGGGATCGGCGATCTGCCGGGAAAGCTTGATAATCAGCATCTGATCAGAGGTATCCACCACCCGGGGAGTTACAATTTTGATAAATGACGGATCAATATGACCGTCAGACACCGTCCCGGCGCTCACGTTCATTCCCGCGCATCCCGTGAGAATAAAACCGCCCAGCATCAGGGACAAAAATACTCTGTTAAACATTGCTGATTCCTGTTATCCCGCATATTCCGGGAAAAAAACACATCCCCGCAGGGCTTCTTCGTATAGTGGCTTTCGCATTTTTATTTTAATGCATTGAAGGAAAATAATGACAGAGAGGGCCGGGAACGTAAGACAAAATGTGAACTTAGCCTGCGAGAGCATAAAAAAACCGGGAAAACGCCAAGGTAATCCCGGTTCATCATCTGAAAAAACTTCGTTTTAGTCCTGGTAAGGCACCTCGGCCTCAGGCTCGCCAATATCCTTCTTGATCTCCATGGGGAGCAGATTCTCTCTCTGAATCTTGAGCAGGAGCGGCCAGGTAGAAGCCACATAGATGGAGGAGAAGGTACCGAACACAATGCCTACCAGGAGGGCCAGAGAGAAGCCGTAAATCATCTCGCCGCCCAAAAGCAGGAGAGCCATTACGGTAATGAGAGTGGTTCCCGAGGTGATGATGGTTCTGGAAAGAGTTTCGGTAAGAGACACGTCAAACAGTCTGTCCATGGGCATTTTGTGCAGACGTCTGGCGTTTTCGCGGATACGGTCAAACACCACGATCTTGTCATTCAGTGAGTAGCCCACCACGGTGAGCACCGAGGCCAGCACCGTAAGGTCGTACTCCACCCACATCAGGGAAAACACTCCCAGCACCACAAACACATCGTACACCAGAGAGATCACGGCTCCGGTAGCCATACGCCACTCAAAGCGGGCGGCAATATAGGCCAGCATCACAATCAGCGATACCACAATGGCCACAATGCCGCTGGTAACCAGCTCCTCGCCCACGGCCGGTCCCACAAACTCGCTTCTGGTGACCTGAGCTCCGGAATTCATGGAGGTTACGGCTGTTTTAACCTTTTCGGTAATGCCCTGCTGATTCTCCCCCTCTTTGGGACGCAGTCTTATGGAAACGTCCCGGGAGGTGCCGAAGAACTGCACCACAGCGCCTTCAATGCCGTTTTTCGCCAGACTGGCGCGCACCTCCTCCAGATTAACCGGCTCGCCTGAGGGATTCTCGGGGTACTGCACCTCGATAACGGCGCCGCCGGTAAAGTCAAGTCCCCAGTTAAGGCCCTTAACGCCCAGAAGAACAATGCAGCCTATTACCAGGAGCAGACACAAAGCCTCCACCGGCTTCGCGATTTTCATAAAAGGGATAACGGTTCCCTGCTTAATTACCTGAAACATAGCTTCTCCCTTAAATCCACAGCTTCTTGATATTGCGTCCGCCTACAGCCGCATTTACCACGGCGCGGCAGGCGGTAACAGCCGTAAACATGGAGGATACCAGCCCCACCATCAGCACCAGGGCAAAGCCCTTGACGGAGCCGGTTCCCACCAGGAACAGAATCAGAGCCACGAAGAAGGAGGTAATGTTGGAATCCGCAATGGTCACAAACGCCCTCTCATAGCCGAGATTGATAGACTGCTGCACGCCCCGGCCGTTTCTGATTTCCTCGCGGATGCGCTCGTATATCAGCACGTTGGCATCCACCGCCATGCCGATGGTCAGCACGATGCCGGCGATGCCCGGAAGAGTCATGGTGGCTCCCGGTATCAGAGACATAAGGCCGACAATGAGCACAAAGTTCATCAGAAGCGCCAGATTGGCCACAAGACCGAAGCCCCGGTAGTAGATGATCATGAAAATAAAGAGTATTCCCATACCCCAAAGCATGGCCGTCATGCCGTTTATGATGTTCTGCTGTCCCAGACTGGGGCCGATGTTTCTTTCCTCCACAATCTGAATAGGAGCGATAAGAGCGCCGGCGCGGAGCAGGAGGGCCAGATTATGGGCTTCCTGCGGGGAATCCAGACCGGTAATGCGGAACTTGGTGCCCAGGCGGGCCTGAATGGTGGCCACGTTAATGATCTGCTGCGCCTTGCGGAAGCGGGGTCTGTTCTCCGCATCAGCTCCGGCTGCTTCGGAAGCGGCATCCTGATCAATGGCCTTGTACTCGATAAAGTTGGTGGCCATGGGATCGCCGATATGATCCCGGGTAAAGTCGGACATGATCTGACCGCCCTTGGAATCCAGACTGATATTAACCTCGGGACGAGAGTTTTCATCCATGCCGCTCCGGGCATCGATAATATGATCGCCGGTTAAGATTACTCTCTTGGCTACCACTACCGGCTGATCGTCCTTGCTCATGATGACTTCGGAATTAGGAGACACCTTGCCGCTGGCGGCATCCTGAATGTCAGCTGCCTGATCCACCAGCCGGAACTCCAGAGTGGCTGTGGCGCCGAGGATTTCCTTGGCCCGGGCAGAGTCTTCAACACCGGGGAGCTCCACCACAATTCTTTCCGCGCCCTGTCTCTGCACCAGAGGCTCGGCCACGCCCAGCTCGTTAACACGGTTTCTGATAATGTTGATATTCTGCTCCACGGCATAGGTGCGGATTTCCTTAAGCTTCTCCGGCTTTACCTGAGCAGTGATGACAAACTTGCCGTCAGCCTTTTCATCTGACTGAAACACCATGTCCCCGTGCTTTCTCTTAAGGAGCTCCAGGGCCTTATCCATGGTTTCGGCATCCCGGAAGAAGATCTGAACATCAGTGCCAACGGCCTGAGCTCCGGTAAGACGGATCTTCTCCTGACGGAGCTCGGTTCTGAAATCCTGCACCGTCTGGCCGATAATCTTCTTCATGGCTTCATCCATGTCCACCTCCATCAGGAAGTGAAGGCCGCCCCGGAGATCGAGACCCAGCTTGAGAGGATGAGCTCCGATGCTTCTGAGCCAGTCCGGAGTGGCAGCGGCAAGATTGAGAGCTACCACATATTTATCTCCCAGCTCCTTGGACAGCTTGTCCTTGACGCTGAGACGCAGGTTATTATCCTTAAATCTGATAAGCGCCTGACCGTTCTCATGCTCAATTTTGCACTGATCGCTGCTGCACAGAGGATTCACCACCCCCTGAATCCGGGACAGATCGCTTTCTGCCAGGGTAACGCCTCTGGTTCCTGAAATCTGAATGGCCAGATCCTCGCCATAAAGGTTCGGAAGAGCATAAATCGCTCCCATTATCAGTATCAGGATTATCAGCAGGTTTTTCCATAACGGGAATTTGTTTAACAAAACCGCCTCCTTGTATTCCCGCGGCAGGTTCGGCTGACTCCGCTGCCGCTGTTTGGTAATCCGGTAAAACTTATTTCAGATCCGCAGTCTTCACCACGTCGAAGGTTCCTTTGGGAAGCACGCCGGCAACATTGACGCGTCTTATCATCAAAGTGCCGCTGGCACTGACCTGAACAGTGTAGTAATCACGGTTTTCGCTGATTTTAACAATCTTCCCCACAATACCGCCGGTAGTATAGATTTCATCACCCGGCTTCAGCTGGGACAGAATCTGCTCCATTTCCTTTCTCTTCTGATTCTGGGGCCGCATCATCAGGAAATAGAAAACGACAATAAAGCCCACCATGATGATGAGAAAGGTGAAATCAAACTGCGGCTGAGGAGCCTGAGCGGCTCCGGCGGCTGCTTCATCAGCCAGCGCTGTTGGAAAAAAATTCATGAACTTACCTCAATTGAGCAATGCATACATTCAAGTGGTGCATTATAACCAAATAGGAGATCCTCCGCACGTTTTTTAACGGACATGGAAATGCCGTTTCCGGCGGAAGCATAAGTTACGGGGAATAAAAGCAGGCAATACAGTAACGGCATCCTCGGGGAAAAGAAGGCTGAAAAACAGGTGAAGAGGGGAAGAAAAAATCCCGAAATTTCAGAATAACATGAGGAAAAAAAGAAGCCCGGGGCTCGGAAAGCCGCAAAAACTGCTTAAAGCGTGTTCCTGACGGCAACGCGCCACATCTGTCAGCGCTCTTTTTCTGTCAGCGGGTTCTTTCTGTCAGCGCACTATCTGAGCCGGCATTTCGTTAAGAATTGCGCTTACCAAAAAGATGCGGTCAGCAAGGTAGAGATCGTTCAGCTCGAAAAGACCTTCCTTTATGATGTACCCCCGGGCCTGATAGCGATCTATGGTCTTCTGCCGGGCCACTCCGGCCACGATGCCGGCGCTGATGCTGGGAGTATAGATAATCCTTTTCATCTGCCAGAAAATATTGGCCTGGCAGCACTGGGCCACATAATTATCGGTGTTCAGAAAGATAATCTCGTCAGCGCCGTCCCGGCGGGCTGCATGGAGGGCCATACTGCTTTCAATCCGGGAAAGAGTCATATATCTGGAGGTCAGCCCCGCTGCCGGCATGCGCAATCTGCTGATCTTGATCCGGTAGCCCCGGCGGTAATCCTCCTCCGGAATCTCCCGGGAATCATGAGAAATCAGAAACTCCGCGTGAGGGTAGCGATCCGCCACAATGTATACCGACACGGATCCGAACCGGATGCCCCGGATCCGAATAAGAGCACTCAGGGCGTTTTCCAGACGTCTGAGAGAAAATTCCCCGGTAAGACCCAGCTCTTCCTTGCCTGCCAGAAGACGGCGGTAATGTTCGGCCAGATTTTCCGCCCTGATAATGTTGCGATCCTTCTCATAAAGGATTCTCATGGTCTCGAAAATGCCAAGCCCGTTAAGAAAACCGTCGGGAAGATAGCCGCCGATTTCTTCAATGCCATCATCGGTTATTCTGAACATCTGCCGCCTCCGAAACCCCTGCTCCGAAAATCCCCGTCCCTGTTACCGGACTGTCCTCAAGCACGGAAACACCTCATACGCAAAAGCAGCGCGGGAGATCCGTCTTAAAAGGATAACGGAGATCATTTTACTGAATTACAAGAGCCCCTCAAAAAATCATGATCCCAAAATTCAGCCGGATTCACCAAATTTCGGAGCTGCATGTGTCTGGCGGTGATCCCCTTAACGATTCTGCGGCATCAGTCGTTTTCCGGATATATTTTGAAGAACTCTTCAGCGAACTTCTCAAAGGTTCCCTGAGCGATTTCCGCGCGGATCCGTTCCATAAGATGCTCATAAAATCTGAGATTGTGAATGGTGTTAAGCCGTGCTCCCAGCATTTCGCCGCATTTATCAAGATGATGGAGATAGCTCCGGGAGTAGTTTTTGCAGGTATAGCAGTCGCATTCCGGATCCAGAGGATCGAGATCCTGACGATAACGGGCATTTCTGAGCTTAACCACTCCGGAGGAGGTAAAGAGATGGGCATTTCTGGCATTTCTGGTGGGCATGACACAGTCAAACATATCAACGCCCCGAAGCACGCCGGAAACTATATCCTGAGGCTTCCCCACCCCCATGAGATAACGGGGCCGATCCTCCGGCATCGCCGCGGTTATATGATCCAGAATGCGATGCATGTCAGCCTTCTCCTCGCCCACCGCAAGACCGCCGATGGCATAGCCGTCAAAGCCGATGTCCAGAAGGCCCTCCAGGGATTTGTCCCGGAGATCCTCGTAAATGCTGCCCTGAATGATTCCGAAAAGCGAGTTGGGATTATTAAGCCGGTTAAATTCCTCGCGGGATCTTTTAGCCCAGCGGAGACTCAGGTTCATCGACCATTCCGCTTCATCATGGGTTGCCGGATACGGAGTGCATTCGTCAAGACACATAACGATATCAGAATCCAGGTCTGTCTGAACCTGCATGGATATTTCCGGCGAAAGAAATACCTTATCGCCGTTTACCGGGCTCCTGAAGTAACAGCCCTCTTCCTTGAGCTTGCGGAGCTTCCCCAATGAAAACACCTGAAAACCGCCGGAATCGGTAAGGATAGGACGTTTCCAGTTCATAAACTCGTGAAGTCCGCCGTGGAGACGCACCACCTCCATGCCGGGACGCAGCCAGAGATGAAAGGTATTTCCCAAAATAATGTCGGCATCAATGTCCCGCACCTCCTCCGGAGTGAGCCCCTTAACCGTTCCGTAGGTACCCACAGGCATAAAGGCCGGAGTCCGCACAATGCCCCGGGGAAAAACCATTTCGCCGAGCCTTGCTCTGCCGCATTTGGCTTTAAGAGAAAATTCCATAAAATGTCGGTTCCTTTAATTGTTTTCGCACAGGCGTTCAATATCCTCCCGGGATTCGGGACAGGGATTTTTGGTGATAAACATGGCATCGCCGTAGCTGAAAAAGCGATACCTGTTTTCTACCGCAAAACGGTAGGCCGCCATGGTATGCCGGTATCCGGCAAAGGCGGCCACCAGCATGATGAGAGTAGATTCAGGGAGATGGAAATTGGTAATTAAAGCGTCGATTACCCGATAACGGTACCCCGGATAGATAAAAATTGAGGTGTCGGAGGCAAAAGGCTCCAGATCATGGCCGTTCTTTTCGGCAGCCTGAGCCGCGCTTTCCAGGGATCGCACAGAGGTGGTGCCCACGGCAATCACCCGGCCGCCCTGCTCCTTAACCTCTCTGATTGCGGCAACGGTTTCGGGAGGCACCACGGCATACTCCGAATGCATATGATGCTTAAGGACATCATCCTCCTTCACCGGCTGGAAGGTACCCGCTCCCACATGCAGGGTCACCCACGCAAACCTGATGCCTTTTTCCTGCAGCTTCCGCATTAATTCTTTATCAAAATGAAGTCCCGCAGTGGGAGCGGCCACGGCTCCGGGATCCCGGGCATAAACAGTCTGATAGCGCTCCCGGTCTTCGCTGGTATCCGGTCTGTCGATATAAGGCGGGAGCGGAATATGTCCGATATCATCAAGGATGGCAAAAATATCGGCTTCCCCGTCAAAGCGAACCTCAAAAAGATCTCCCTCCCGGGAAACCATGGTGGCTGTGTACCCTCCGTCAAAAAACAGCCGGGCACCAGGTTTGGGCGAACGGGAAGATCGCAGGTGGGTAAGAGCGGTATGAGAACCGGTAACCCTTTCAATAAGGATCTCAAAAGCCCCGCCGGATTCCTTCTTCCCAAAAAGACGGGCCGGAATCACTTTTGTATTATTAAAAACAAGAAGATCACCGGGATTGACTAAATCAAGAACATCGTAAAAATGCCCTTCCCGAAGCGTACCGTCTTTGCCGTCAAGTCTTAGAAGACGGCTATGGGTGCGTTCCGTGGCCGGGTATCTGGCAATAAGCTCCTGGGGGAGTTCAAAGTTAAAATCTGATCTCAGCATGATATAGCGGACAATAAGACAAAAAGAGTTGACAAGGTCATTTCTGAAAACTGTGACGGATCTTAAGAACTGAACACGGTTTTTGCAACTGTTGCGAGCAATAATTTCCTGAGAACAGGTGTCTTTCCGCCCGCATCCTGATCCGCAAGCCTTGCCATACCTTGAAAAACCGCATGGAGAAACAACGGCCAATTAACGTTTCAGGTATCCCGCCCTAAACCGGAAACAGAGCTCTGACAAATCACTGCCAAAAACGAATAGCGGACAGTTTTGTCAACGAGCAGGACACTGCACGCCAATCCACGGGGTCGCCAATCCACGGCACCAAAAAAAATTTCTAAAAACTTGACACATATCACATGTTTTGTGATAATAACTGCGATATGACTTCTTTGGTCAATCGTTCATTAGTCACTTTGTATTCATAGTTATTGTTTTAATAACGCCACTCCTTCACTGAGGGAGTGGTCTTTTTTTATGAACGCCTCCTGAAAAGCTTTGCAAACGCAGCGGAACCGTTACGGCTATATCTGAACGCCGGCGTCTCCGAAAAAACTCCACTCATGTTAGCGGGGCTTAATTACGGAACTGCGTCTTCAGCGCCATCCCCGCGGCTCCTCAAACTGCTTTCCCGGGAAGTATCATAAAATCTCCCAGTCAGCTACAGGAAATACCAGCAGATCCAAGCAAGCAGGTTAAAACATTGAATAAAAAAGGTTAATATTTAATTTTTGGGTTTTATTGCCAGCGTGAACATCAAAGCTGCTGTCATATTTATTAATGAGAGTTCGTCCGTAATTTTAATTGTTATTTACAGGATTATTTTCTGGCAGGGAATCAAGCAGATGTCAGTGGTGCCAGGATAACAAAATCAGCAGTACTGATTAACAGCCTGATACTCAGTGTGACCATCAGGACCACTCCATAAATACTTTCAAAATATAAAGATCTGGGAATAACTGAATTATAATTAAATAAATTACCAAACTCAAGCATTATGATTATCTGTAAATTAAAAATCAACAATTGAAACAGAAAGCACAATTTATTTAATTACTGAGAATCAATTGAGATATCTTACTTTCAAAAATAAATCAAACACACTTTAATCTCCAAAAAAGAAAAAGGCGATGTTCACACATCGCCTGTCTCTTAGCTAGGATTGATTCAATTAAGAACGATTGTACTTAGAGGTTCTTCTGAAGGCCTTCTCTTCATGGTCAAAGAGATAGCAGGCCTTGGCAGGAATGCCTACTTCCAATGAATCGCCGGTATCAACCGGGATTTCAGAGGCAGCCTTAACAGTAAAGTCCTCACCGTCAACGTCCATGTACACAAAGGATTCAGCGCCCAAGTGCTCTGCTACCTGTACCACACCGGAAAGACGGTTCTCAGCATCCGGATGATCAACAGGAACCAGGTGCTCAGGACGAATGCCTAATTCAACCTTATCGCCAACGTTAGCTCGACGGGCATCAACACAGGCAGTAATCACATCGCCGGTGTTGAGCTTAACGCGGCAGCGTTCTTCGCCGATCTCAATGAGCTGCCCCTTGAGGAAGTTCATCTTCGGGGAGCCGATAAAGCCTGCCACAAACTTGTTGCAAGGATTATGATAAAGCTCCAGAGGAGAACCGAACTGCTCCAGATTGGTTTCGGCAGAATCCTTGAGCGGGCTCAGCACTGCAATGCGGTCAGCCAGAGTCATTGCCTCAACCTGGTCATGGGTTACGTAGATAATGGTGGCATTGAGTTCCTTATGGAGCTTGGCAATCTCAATACGCATCTTTACGCGGAGCGCTGCGTCGAGGTTGGACAGAGGCTCGTCGAAGAGGAACACGTTAGGCTGCTGCACAATGGAACGGCCGATGGCCACACGCTGACGCTGACCGCCTGACAGAGCCTTGGGCTTTCTGTCCATAAGCGCTTCAAGACCCAGGATCTTGGAAGCATGGGCCACACGCTTCTCAATGGTGTCCTTATCGAACTTCTTCAGCTTAAGACCAAAGGCCATGTTCTCACGCACATCCATGTGAGGATAAAGAGCGTAGGATTGGAACACCATGCCTACACCGCGCTCTACCGGAGGAATGTCATTCATGAAAACACCGTCAATCTTGAGTTCGCCGCCAGTAATGTCTTCAAGACCTGCTACCATACGGAGAAGAGTAGACTTGCCGCATCCGGAAGGTCCTACGAAAACGATGAACTCGCCGTCCTTGATGTCAAGATTGATGTTACGCAGAGTATCCTTGAGAACACCAAGCTTATAGTTTTTCAAAACATTTGTTAAAGTAACTTCAGCCATTTATATAGCTCCGAATTAAATAATTCCCTGTAAAGGCGGCACCATAGACCCCATGCCGCCCAAATTAACCATTAGCCCTTTACACCGCCTGCAGTGAGACCGCCCACCAGCCAGTGCTGAGCAAGGAGGAACACTACGGTAATCGGGAGACCGGACATAACTGCTGCGGCAGCAAAGTCGCCCCACTTCTTGTCCTGGGAAGCCATGTACTGCTGAGAACCTACTGCCAGAGTGTAATCATTTACATTGTCAGTAAGCAGAATGCTGGCCACCGGAACTTCGGTGATGGTACCGATAAAGGCAAGAATGAACACCACTGCCAGAATCGGCACAGAGAGCGGCAGCAGCACCAGTCTGAATGCCTGCCACGGAGTAGCGCCGTCAATTGCAGCTGCTTCTTCCAGAGACGCATCAATGGTTTCAAAGTAACCCTTGATTGTCCAGATGTGCAGCGCAATGCCGCCCATGTACGACAATATCAGACCGCCGTGGGAGTTAAGACCCAGAGCCGGAATATAAGTGCCGATGTTATCAAACAGGGCATAAATGGCAACCAGGGCCAGCACTGCCGGGAACATCTGGAATACGAGCATGCAGTCCAGGATGAACCCCTTGCCCGCAAAGTTCAGACGCGCAAACGCATAGGCACTGGTGGTTGAAAGCACTACGATAAAGGCTGCGGTTACTACTGAAATATAAATTGAATTCCAGAGCCAGCGCAGTACCGGGAACGGCGGTAACACTTCCTTCCCGCTGGGATCAAAGTAAGAGATTCCCAGAGCCAGCTTCCAGTGATCCAGCGTCAGCGAATCGAATCCCGGGAAGAAAAGTCCTAAAATGCTGTCAGATACGTTAGTGGCAAAATTACCTTCACGGAACGAAATCATCACCACCATGAACAGGGGGAACAAAATCGCCATAAGGAAGAGGCACATGAACGCATGAGTTGCCCAGATGCGATATTTAATCGACTTTGGTTGTACTATTGCCATTTGTTATCTCCCTGTGTCCCTCTTGGTTAACTTGAGCTGTGCAACTGCCAGAGCGCCTACCAGGATGAATATCATGGTAGCAATCGCAGATGCCAGACCATAGTCATGTCCGCCGGCGCCGCCTTCAAATGCAAGACGGTAGGTATAGGACACGAGCAAGTCAGTTGCGCCTGCCATAGTAGCTGTAGTGCTGCCAGGTTCAGGCAGATAGTCAGGACCGCCGTTGGTCAACAACATGATAAGAACGAAGTTGTTGAAGTTGAAGGCAAAGGATGCAATCATCAGCGGGAACAAAGGCTTCCACAGAAGCGGCACGGTAATGTTGAAGAAATTCTGGATAGGACCGGCTCCGTCCATGGCTGATGCTTCATAAAGATCGTCAGGAATGGATTTGAGAAGACCCATGCAGAGAATCATCATATATGGATAACCCAGCCAGGCGTTAACGATCAAAAGCATCATACGAGCCAGATTCGGGGAAGTGGTCCATTCAGGCTTCACGCCGAACACAAAGTCAATGATTCTGTTGATTTCACCGAAGTTCTCATTAAAGAGTCCCTTGAACACCAGAATGGAAATAAATGAAGGAACTGCGTACGGAAGAATGAGAATTACGCGGTAAATAGCGCGACCCTTAAGGAATTCCCACTGCGCAAAGCAGGCCAGCACCATGCCGATAGCAAGAGTAATACCTACAGTGCCCAAAGCAAAAATCACAGTCCAGATAAAGATCTTGACGAACGGCTCTCTGATGTTGCTGTCAGTGAAAATTCTCTTAAAGTGAGAAAAGCCGACACCGACACGGAAACCAGGAGTGTAGTTCTCGCCCTCGAACTCGCCGGTCTTGTCATCTATGTAACGGAAGTACCCTCTTTCCATGTCAGGCATGAAAAGCTTCTGGGTCTGGTTATCAAGAAGCAGATGCGGGTTCTTGAACATACGGCCATTACCGAGAACCTTGCCGTCAGGAAGCTGAGTGAACTTCTTTCTCATGGCGCCGAAGGTGTGCAGGTCGATCATGGAAAGTTCGTTGGAATCAAGACTCACCTTGACGGTCTTAAGGAAGTCGCGGAACTTCATGGTGCACTTAATGCCGCAGGGAGTGGGCTGATAGTTGCTGTCAACCTTTTCCACATGAATAGTATTCTTCTCAACGCTGAGTCTGGTGGTCTCCTTGGCCATGTCATCCTTATCGTAGAAACGGATATCGGATGACTTATAGGTTTCTACAGGAGTAACAGAACCGTCAGGAGCAGTCTGTCCGCCGGTGGTGAGCACTATTGAATAGAGTCCCTTATTGCTGCTTTCAACAATACTGAACTTGTATTCTCCGCCCTCAACACGGTACTTTTTCGTGAGATGGAATTCTTCGGCTCTTTCGAGAGTGAACAGGTTATTATCTGAATAGTTGGTAAAAGAGATGTAAATCGTGTATACCAGCGGGAAGATAATAAACACAATCATGCTGGCTATACCCGGGAATATGTAGCGGTGCGGGTAGAAGCGCTTAAACCAGAACGCTGCCAGCCCTCCGCCAATTACCACGGCGAACAATCCAGCAAATGCGTACTGTCCATCCGAAAGCATTGAGCCAACCCACCATAAACCAAACAGCAGAATTGGCAACATGATCAGGATTTTTCGTAAAGCTCCGGAATCGCCTTTGGCGGCTCCTCCTCCTGAAGCTTTTCCTCCATTCTTAATAGATTCCATGCTAACAAACCTTAAAAACAAACAAACCTAGCTTTTCTGTTATGTAATAAATCATGAGCTTTATTACAAATAAAAACTTTAATAATCTCTTATTAAAGTTTTTACTTCTAAAAACTCTTTAAAAAGCTCCGGAATTTTACTTCCGAAGCCTCTAAAAACAGCTTAAGCTTAGCTATTACTGTTCAATACGACGTTCAGCAGTGCTGAGTGCTTCGTCAACAGTCTGACGGCCCTTGGTGGAGTTGGTCAGAGCAGTCTGGAAGGAAGACCAGAAACGGTTCATTTCTGCTACGTTAGGCATCGGATGACCAACTTCAGCGTTAGCTCTGGTTGCAGCGATACGGGAACCGATCTTAGGATCAGCCTCAAGCTTCTTTTCGAAGGAGTTGAGAGCTGCCACACCGAGCTGCTTGTCATCGTTCATAGCCTGGAGGCCTTCATCAGTGAGCAGATACTTCTCAAGGAATTCCTTGGCAAGATCCTTGTTAGGAGAAGCAGCATTGATGGTCATGCCCTGAACACCTACAAACGGATGAGCCTTCTGGCCGTTGAGGGAAGGAATGGCATTAACGGAAATGTCAACCTTCTTGGTGTCATAGTTGCCCCATGACCACGGTCCGTTGATGATACATGCAACCTTGCCGTTAACGAAGGAAGAATCCATTACACCGTAGTCAACACCCTTTTCCATATGGCCGCTCTTGATGAGGTCAACCAGGAAGTTAACACCCTTCTTAGCGCCGTCGTTGTTAACACCGGAATCCTTAACGTCATAGCCAGTTGCAGTCTTCTTGAATGCATAGCCGCCGTTAGCGGAAATCAGCGGATAGGTGAAGTAGCCGTTATTGTAATCCCACATAATGGCGCGCTTGCCTTCTGCCTTCAGCTTGTCATCAAGAGCGATGAAGTCTTCAAATGCCTTAGGAGCATCCTTGACAATAGCCTTGTTACAAATGAGGCCGATAGCTTCGATAGAAACAGGATAGCCGTAGTACTTGCCGTCTACCTTCATAGCTTCCCAGGCAAAGTCAGCAAAACGAGCCTTTTCTTCAGCGGTCGGTTCAATCGGGGTGAGGAGAGCCTGCTTAGCCCATTCGCCAAAACGGTCGTGAGCCCACATAAAGATATCAGGGCCGTTACCGGTAGCAGCGGTCTGCTGGAACTTGTTTTCAACCCCGTCAGGATGCTGAACAGTAACCTTAACACCAGTAGCCTGCTCGAACTTCTTACCTACCTTGGCAATACCGTCATAAGCCTTGTCGCCGTTAACCCAGATGGTGAGCTGACCTTCTTCAATACCGGCAACAGCGAACTGAGATAAGCCAAAAGCGGCCAAACCAACTACAGTTGCTAAAACACTCTTTTTCATTAGTCTATCCTTTTATATATTTACCAGATGAGACGGCATCACTGTCAAAACAGCAAAACAGCTAGCCTAACAGATAGAATGATAGACGATATCAGGATCCACTACACAACAAAAAAAGCGAATTTTTCTACATTGCTCATGTTTTCATGATTAAGCAACGGCTTTTTACGCAACAATTACGCATTGGCAGCGTTTTCAGGCACTGCCCCGTTATTTTAAAAGCTCTCTCCGGAGCTGCGCGCCTGTCAGGATTGTCGTTAAAATCTCCCCGGCCGTCTCCGGACAGCAGGTTCGGAGACAGCTTTTATTCCGAATTCTTTCATCTCAGAAGCAGTCTTCCCCGCCCCGCTCCCCTCCCCTGCCGGTGCCTGATGCCTTGCTTCGAAATACTGGTTTCGTCCGCCCGCCGTTAAAATCCCCCGGCCCGGAAAGGCAGCAGCAAATATGCGGTATGGAATAAAAAGCCTGTTTTGCCTTATAATGCAAATCGGCGCTAATATCGCAAGAGTCACCAATGCGTCAGAGATTCTTTATTGCAGGGTCGTTTAATGGATAACCTGAAAATTCCCAGTTTTTTTACCTACAAGGACGAAGTTTCCCGCACCATAAGCTGGGGACACTGGTTTCTGTTCCTGAACATTTTTCTGGCCGTGGCCATCGGACTCAGCTATCTTTATAACACTCCCACTCCATCCACCAGTCTCGGCATTGTTTACCTTATCATCAGCTGGCTGGGACACTTCAGCTGTCTGGTGACCATTATCTACATCCTGATCTTTTTTCCGCTTTCCTTCATCGGCAATCTTAAAATCTACCGGGTGCTGGCTGTTATTCTGACGGTGGTCCTGTTTATGATCATGCTGGTAGACGTGAAGCTGTATCAGGCCATAAAGATTCACATCAATCTCTCGGTACTGGATCTTTTTTTTGAGCAGGAGGGATTCTCCACAGGTCTTAACTTTAATTTCCTTTACATAGCAGCACCGGTGCTCCTGGCCATCGAGTGTCTCTTCTCCTCGCTGTCCTGGCACCACATTTACACCCGCAGCCATCAGAAGCTCAGCTTTTTTGTCTCCTCCATATTTCTGATTTCATTTTTCTCAGCCCATATCATGCACATTTGGGCCGATGCCTACAAATACGTGCCTATCACCCAGCAGAAATCCATTTTTCCGGCATACTATCCCATGACTGCCAACACATTCCTGAAGGAACATGGCTGGATCGTGGACATTCAGGAAGGGGCGCAGAACGAAATCGAAAGAAAAAATATCGATCGTTATCAGCAGAAGATCCGCTACCCTTTGGAAAATCTGAGAGTAACGCCCAGAGAGGATCCTCTTAATATTGTCATTGTATTTATCGAAGGACTTTCAAAGAGTTATCTCAACATTGAGTATATGCCGCGCCTGATGGATTTTGCAGCCAGACACGACTCCTACGAAAACCATTTTCTTGGCAGCAACGATGCCACACTTTCAGCTTTCGAGGTTATGTACGGGCTTCCCGGCCAGTACCTCCCCCTGATAAGGTCCAGCGAAACCCCGCCGGTTAACATGACTGAAATGCTGCAACAGGATTACAAGTTCCAGTCCTTTATGACGGGAAAACCCAGTAAAAAGGTCACCGATTTCAGGGCCATCAGCGGCATTCGCAGAAACCAGCTTAAGAGCTTCTCCTCCGATGAAGAAACCGTCAGAGCGGCAGTGCAATACATCAGAAAGTGGGATCGCTCAAGACCGCAGATGATGATCATCAACCTTAACGCTCCGATCACCCTGAAGGACTCCCAGACCGCTCCGCGGAAATTTCAGCCGGAGATTCCCTACAGCCAGCTGATTTCAGACAATATTGAAATCGGCGACCCCCAGGTATACAACCGTTACTACAACACCCTGCTCAGCACCGATGTCCTCATCGATGAAGTCCAGTCAGCGCTGCTGGAGGAAGGCCGACTCAAAAACACCGTGTTTATCATTACCGCTCTCCGAGGCATTTCTCTCCCATTCCCGGGATACCAGGATGCCAAATATGACCGCCGCACCTTTCACGTGCCTCTTATTATCAGCTGGCCAGATGCCATTATCCCGGCAAAAATCACGGCGCTTACCAGTTCTCAGGATTTAGCGCCCACCATCTCCAGAGAAATACTCGGCATTCGCAACAGCTACGATACCTACAGCACCGGCATGAATGTGCGGGATTTGGACAACCGCCCCTGGATCCTGAGCGGAGATTCCTCGGAGATCCGCATCATAGCAAGCAATCAGACCACTGCCTTTGACAAGCATGGCAATGCCAGCATCTACAGCGATGATGATGAACACAAGAATCAGCCCAATATGTCAACACTGATTAAGGCCATTAAGATTCTTAATAAATTTAAGGACAAGTAAAGGAAATGATAGAAGTCGCAAATCAAAACAACATCAGGGATATTATCCAAAAATCAGCTGAAAAAACCGTATTATTGTACGTTTTTGATCCGCAGGATCCCAAATCCGCAGCCCTGACTCAGGCTCTGGAAAACGCCGCAGGAACAGGCAATGAATTCTTAATTCTGGCAGAAGCAGACGTTTCGGATCCTGCTATCTACAGCATCTGCGCTCAGATTGGCATTACTTCGCTGCCGGCTATCTGCGTGCTGGAAAACGGCCGCCCGGTGGATCTGGTGCTTTCTGACAGACTTTCAAATCTGGAGGCTGTTCCCGGTCTCATTGATTCCTTTATGCCCGCAAAAGAAAAAATTCTTTTTGCGGAAGCTGTGAAGCTTGAGGAAGCCGGCAAAAACCACGAAGCCTTTGCCAAGCTTCAGGAAGCCTTTGAAATAGCCCCCAAGGACATCAACATCAGGTTCGGCTTTGCCGATATCGCCATTAAGACCAAAAAACTGGATAAGGCCCGGGAAATTCTGGCAGGAACGGATCCCGCTGATCAGCAGTCCCAGATCTACCAGGATCTCATGGCCGCTCTCACGCTGGCTGAAAAGAACCGGGAAAATCCGGAAACCCGCATTCTTGAGACCCGGCATCAGGATAATCCCGATGATCTTGACATAGCGGAACAGCTGGCCACCGCCTGGAGTCAGGACGGGAAGACTGAAGAGGCCTTACAGCTTCTGCTCAGCTACCTGAAAAGGGATCTCAACGCCGGAAACATTAAGAAGGTTTATCTTGACATTCTTTCCACCATGAACGGCGATCCCTTGCAGAGCAAGTACCGCAGAGCTGTTTACTCTCTGATGTATTAAGTCCGCCTTTTATTGCAGCTAAAATCCGCTGAAATGGCTGATTGCAGGGCTGATAAGCCCTGCTTCTTTTCCCGCTCCTCCGTTGACCACCCGCATTCACCCTGAAAAACAAAGCTGTGCCATATCACTCGCACCGTGCGGTGCTTGCATTAAACTTACCATACAATTTTCTCTTGCCGTGCGTTTGGTTCGAGCCTTCGATTTGCCAAAAATTGCATTTTTGCGGAAAATCACTCATATAAAACCATTGATTTTGCGTTAAAACAGCCAAATAAAAACTCACAATTTGCAGATAACCTCAAAAAACCAAACTTTTGCGGTGAAACATAACTGCAAAAATCTTACTTTTGCGGTAAATTCGATTTATAAAAACTGTATTTTTGACCCTTGTTCCCGCCAAAAGCAGGATTCACCGTAACGGAATCAAGCAATCATGTTTAAAAGAAAAATCTATGACAAACTTCTCCAATGGAAACATGAATCAAACGGCAGTACGGCACTTCTCATTGAAGGAGCACGGCGCGTTGGGAAGTCAACAGTAGTTCAGGAATTTGGTAAAAATGAGTACGACAGTTTTATTTTTATAGATTTTTCAGCAGCAAAACAATCTGTGCTGGAACTATTTAATAATTTTTCTGACCTAAACTACTTTTTTCTCCAGATCCAACTCCAGTACAAAACAGATCTTATCGAGAGAAAGTCTTTGATAATCTTTGACGAAGTGCAGTTGTGCCCCAAGGCCCGTCAGGCAATTAAGCACCTCGTCAGGGATCACCGTTACGATTACATAGAAACCGGTTCGCTAATTTCCATTCGCCGGAACGTGAAGGATATTGTCATCCCCAGCGAAGAAAGAAAACTCAGCATGTATCCCATGGATTACGAAGAATTTCTCTGGGCTGTGGGTGACAGCGCAACCTGTCGTCTCCTGCGGCTGGCCTTTGAATCCGGAATAAAACTGGGAGAAAAAACGAATCGGGAACTTCTGCAGCGGTTTCGGCTGTATATGCTGGTAGGAGGCATGCCGCAGGCCGTGGATGCCTATCTTAAGTACAACAATTTTAAAAAGACAGACCTGGTAAAACGGGACATCATCAATTTGTACATGAACGACTTTGCTAAAATTGATCCCAAAGGACGAATCTCCGCGTTGTTTGAAAACATCCCGGCTCAGCTTAACAAAAATGATTCCAGATATCACGTATCCAGCGTCCTCAAAAATTACCGCGCAGAAGACATTCTGGAACTGGTTTTCGAGATGCAGAATTCAGGAATCGTTCTGACGTCCTATCATACCAATGACCCGGTTATAGGGATGTCCGCCACCAAGGATCTGACAAAATTCAAGCTTTACATATGCGATACCGGGCTTTTTGCAACCCTCATGTTCAAAGATAAGGATTTCACCGATAACGTAATTTACGAAAAACTCCTTAACGATAAGCTGACGGTTAATTTAGGATATCTGTATGAAAATGCTGTGGCTCAGATGCTGACAGCAGAGGGAAACAGTCTGTTTTATCATACTTTTCAAAACAAAGAGAATAAACGCAAATTTGAAATTGATTTCTTAATTTCCCGAAAAAACAAAATCTGTCCTCTTGAAATAAAATCATCCGGTTACCAGACACATGCTTCTCTTGACGCTTTTATTGAAAAATACCACTCCCGGATTCTCTCAAGCTATGTCATTTACACCAAGGACACGAAAAAAGAAAACAATATCCAATACCAGCCTGTCTATATGGTGCCGTTTCTATAGCTCATGAACTGCAAAACCAACCGAATAGCAAAACATACTCAGCGAGGCAGCAAATGTTCAGCAAACAGGCCGATTTACTTCATCAGCTCCTTGTAAACAGCCTGATCCTTTACTATCTTTGAAATCAGCGCTCTGGTTCTCATGACATCATTTTTGTTCTTGCAGACTCTGAGAGCGGTATTTGCATTCATCTGCGCCTGCTCCCAGCGCCCCCGGTAGCTCATGAGCTCGGCATTAAGCTGGTACATGCTGCAGGTATCCTTTTTGATGCGATAGGCCTTCATGAGAAGTTCTTTACCCACCACCGATTCTTTTGAACGATTAAGCCGTCTCAAAATCTGAATGGCGCTGTCGGTCTTTCCGCTTTCCAGATATGACTGAGCAAGATTCACCGCCACAACCTCATTATCAGGGTGCTTCCTTAACTGTGATTCCAGCATTTCAACAGCCTGAGCAGCCTTTCCGGATCCGGTCAGATAATCAGTCATGGTGTCAATAATAAAGAGATTAGCGCTGAATTTGCGGTTCAAAACATCCAGAGCCTGCCTGGCCGCGCTGAAATCACCGCCGTCAGTAGCGGTCAGTGCCAGAAGATACCAGGCTCCGTAATCTTCCGGATTAACCTTCACCCGTCTTTCCGCCTCGCTCTTCAGGTGTTCTCTGGAAATACCGCTGTACCGGGCCAGAATCCTGCTTTTGGCAAACTGATAATCCGTGCTTTCAAAGTACTTGTTTTTCTTGAACTGACGGGAACGGTTTTCCGCATCAGCCACGCGCTTTTCGCTGAGAGGATGGGTCAGCAGCATTTCAAAAGCCGGATTAATTTTATTGTCCATCGCCCGCAGCTTGCGAAACAAGGAAGGCATTCCTTCAGGATTGAAGCCTGACCGATAAAGAAGATCGATGCCGATTCTGTCTGCCTCTTCTTCGTTGGAACGGGTGTAGTTAATGCCTGCCTGCTGCGCCCCGTTTACTGAAGCCGTCACTGTAGCCATAGCCAGAGCCGGATTCACCACCCCCAGAATAAGTCCGCCGATCATGCCCAGAATGCCGGCAGTCTGGGCATCGCTTTGAATTTCAAGACTGCGGGCCAGGTGCCTCTGAGTAACGTGAGTCATTTCGTGAGCCAGCACTCCGGCAAATTCGCTTTCCGTATCCGTTGCCGCAATAAGTCCGGTATTGACCATTATTTTACCGCCGAAAAACGCTGCGGCGTTTACACTCCGATCCTCTACAAAAAATGATTCAAAGGGGTAGCGGACTCCCTGCGCCTGCGCTGCCATGCGGCCAACTGTTCCGGCAAGATATTCGCTGAGAACGGGATCATTAACTATAGGCAGCTGGGATCTGGCCACAATCATAAAATACTGCCCCAGCTCATTTTCCTTTTCGACAGACATTCCCCGCACGCCGGCGGTACCGATGTTGAAGTCTGATCCTCCGGCTCCGCCGAAAGCCAGAAGACCGGTCAGCAGCAAAAGCTTAAAGTTTTTCTGAAATTTAAAGAACATGTCTCCACCGCCACATCAGACTTAATAAGCCGCATTATCAGAACATCATTCTACCCCAATTCGCTCTGATACCGGAAAGACCATGATACACAAGGAAAGAGACGGAACCACAAAGCAGCACAATCAGAACTGGCGGAATCCCCGCAAATAGCCGGCACCAAATATCAATACAGTCGCAGAATAATTCTCGGAATGTTGCTATTTGCACGGATTGGCCTTAATATTTTTTCGGTAAGGCCCGTGCTTGTTCTTTGCCGGCAAAACCGCAGCAAAAAGCTTTTTCCGGACGTCAATTTGTCTTTGAGATCCAAAGGTATTCCCGACCCAAAGGTCTTCCATTATCTTCGCAAATAGCGGTTTAAAGACTTTTGACGCTGTGCCCAATTTATCAGGGTGCTAAACAGGCGCCAAAAACAGATCAGAGCGTACGCGCCATACTACGCGGCATACTACGACATTGTAGTTAACGGACTTCTGAATTACGGAATACAACCAAATGAGCCTGCCGCGCATAACAGTTTTTCCTTCGTTGCCTTTACCGCTGCGCTATGCAGGGCAGCAAGGCAAGGCAGCAAAGATGCGAGCGTCTGAACTTCGGGAGTTCGCTGCTTAAACAGTGATTACATAATGACAGACAATATGCCATCATTACTCAACAATCCTTTTGGACATATTTCATTTGATGAATTCCAACAGGATAAAGTCGCTTTTGCAGACAAAACCGGCTTTATCGAAGGGCTTGATACCAAAAGCATGTCCAGATTTCCTCTGCTGCTCCGCCCCCGGTGTTTCGGCAAAAGCGCCTTTATTCTGATGCTGAAGTGCTTCTATGATATTTCATACAAGGATCGGTACGAGGAGCTGTTTTCAAAAACGGCAATTTACGAAAAGGATCTTTCAAGCAAGAATACGTACCATGTGATTGATTTTGACTTTTCCGGAATTTTGGGACGCGATGTTAATTCCCTTGTTAATGGTTTTATTATCGCCATCAAGTCCGGAATAGCGGACTTTAAGAAAAGATACCCGGATTTTGTCTTTAACCCCGCCAAAAATGAAACAAAAACGCCGTCAGGATTGTTGAAAACCTTTCTTTCAGCTTACAAAACGTTTTCTTCCAAAAAGCTTCTGTATGTCATGATTGACGAGTACGACAATTTTGCCCGTAATCTTCTGTTCCGGGACGAGGAACAATCCAAAACAATAACCGAAGCTTACGGATTCATCGCAGCATTCTATGAAACCATAAAATCAGGAGCCAATGACTGCATCTCCAAAACCTTCATCACCGGAGTTTTACCGGTATCGCTGAACTCTTTGGTGTCAGGCTTTGACATTTCCCTTAATGTAACATCAGAACCAAAGTTTAGTACCTATGCCGGTTTTACCGAAGAGGAGCTTGGTGTCCTGATACCAAAGCTTGTGGATACAGATAAGTTCGGTGTCAGCGTATCGAATCTTATTACTCTCATGAAGCCCGTATACGGCGGATACTGCTTCAGCGCCGCATCCCCGAAAACGGTCTTTAACTCTTCCCTGTGTCTTTTCTATCTGCATGAAATCGCTGAACAAGAACAGCTTGCTCCTCCGGAATTATGTCTTGCTCCCTCTTGTGATCACTATGGCAAAAAACTTGAACATCTGTTGAATACCGCCGGAGCCGGACTTGCAGATGACATTCTCGATACCTATCTGAGCGGAAAATGCTTTTTTGTCAGTCACTCGAGTTTCCCACACAAAAAAACACCCAACAGGTTATACGATAACGTTTGGCTTCGGAAAAAAAAGAACTTGATCCAGTTCAAATAGTAGAAAATTTGGTAAGAAGAAAGACGGTGAGGTGAGATAGGTCAAAGTTCAAGGCCTTGTAATGTGATAGAATTATTCTGTCCACAAATAAACTCTTACACTTACAAGGCGGTGTATATGATAAAACATTTTGATATTAAAAGCCCTTTATTTTCTCATTTAATGGGAGTTCTTTCACATTTTCACCTTTCAGCCATTATGAAAAAGCTGGGGTTCTATAAGGAAAAAGGAGTCAGGCCAGTGACAATGGTCGTGCATATGATAATGTCTTTGCTGACCTGCGGTTCATTTAATCAGTATCTGAAGCAAGGAAAATATGAGTGTGATGAGAACCTCTCAAAAAGTGCCGTATACCGCTTTATGTCCAATGATTCCTATAATTGGAGAGGGGTGCATACTGAAATTGCGAAGGTATCAACCAAATATATTTCCGGGCTTGCAAAAGACAAATCAAAGTTTTTGATAGTTGATGATTCTCTGTATGAACGCTCAAGAAGCAAATCCACGCAGATGATGTCACGGGTCTATGATCATTGCGACCATAAATTTTGCAATGGTTTTCAGTACCTTCAGGTCTGCTATTCTGACGGGTATACGACGCTTCCAGTGGATTTTGCTCTGGTTGGAGCGCAGCGAAGAAAAGAATCCAGGAGAAAACTCAAGTCCGGAAAACACAAGCGGCAGCTGATGATCAATCAAGTAACCGGTTACGATAAACGCACAGCCCATGGAAAAAGGCTTCGAGAGTGCCAGGATAAAAAACCGAATATAGCCATAGCAATGATTAAAAGAGCTCTGAATAACGGTATAACCGCTAAATACGTAATGTTTGACAGCTGGTTTACCACCGCTCCGACTGTTATGAGAATCAAGGAAATGGGGCTTGATGTCATTGGCATGGTTAAGCACATGAGAAACACGACCTATAAACACGGTAAAGATGGCTACTTTTCCATTCATGACATCATTGACCAAAAAGACTCTCTGAAATGGTTCGAGAAAGCAGAACCCAATAATGAAGGAATTCTGGGATCTTGCATTGTGGAAACAAAAGTTACAGCAAATGCGCCGAGACCAGTAAAAGTCAAGATTGTACTGGTAAAGGACAGCAGGAGCTCCTCTTCAAAAAAGAAGGTTTTAGCAGTACTGTGCACTGACACCAATCTTAGTAATTGGGAAATCATTAGTTATTATGGATACAGGTGGAATATTGAAGAAAGCTTCTACAATCAGAAACAGCTTCTGGGGCTTGTAGACAAATGCAGGGCAAATAAATTCTCTTCACTGATTACCCATGTGACACTGGTGAACATATGCTCAATCATATTGGAGATCATCCGGCGAGATAATGCGGATCCGCGTACATTCGGCGGTGTGTTTTCGGATATGGCAGAGCAAATAAGTGACATTCCGTTCTCTGTTGCGATTGATTCTCTAATGCAATGCTTCCGTAAAGTTGTTGATACACTCGACGATGCAAACCTAATCGTAAAAAACAAAAAGAAGCAGGCTTATGCCATTGTCAGAAAGATGCTCAATGAATGGTATCACCAACAAGGTGAGTTCTTTCAAAAGTTCTTGAAAGCAATTAAGTTAGAACCAACATTCGAGTTCACATAGCTACCTGTCAGGTATCAGGTAGAAGTAGAAAACCAACAGTGACTATTTTTGGTGATACAAGCACGCTAATTGTATTGCTTAGATGCAATTTTGGGTGTGGGAAAGTCGAGGTCAGTCAGCTGTATCAGAACTTTGATCTGATTGGAAATACTGACTGGGACAGAGAAAAGCTCCTGTCCATACTGTATCATCTGGGATATCTGACCACTGCTCCCAAATTTAAGGGCGGCAGGCTGACTCTCCGTATACCAAATCTTTTAATGGCCAGAAGCTTCGATGAGTGCGCCGTAAATCTCAGATTAACCCCTGACACAGCATTCACCTCATACGCGCTTGATATCTCCACCCTTGAAAATACGGAAGATGACCTCTCATCCTTTGCAGTATCCTGCACAGAATTTCTGAGCAGCATCGTTACCACCCCGATATTGACTCATAGGAATGAAAAGGCTTTAAATCTGACCCTGTATGCCAAACTTTCACAAACGCGCGGCATACAGGCCAAAATGCAGAAGCCTCTCAGAATTCCCGCCATTAATAGTACCGGCGAAGACGAACCAATGGCGGATCTGGTTGTTACGGTTAACCGCGGTAAAAGCAATGAATGCGTTTATCTCTTTAAACTCAGGCATCTGCCTGAAATCTCCGACACAGACAAGAGAGAAGGCAATGAGAATAATTATGAATCAGAACTCCGGCGTCTTAAAAGAGAATCTGAAAACAAAGCCCTGATGTACTGCTCCGCTCTGGATTTCAGCGGAAAACAGATTAAGTCCTATGTAATGATATTTCAGGGGCCTAAATGCATTCTGTGTGAAAAGCAAAATTAACAAGGCTTTGCAGCACACGGCAGAACTGCCATTTGCGGATATACCGAATATGAAAGAGCATCCTTGCATACAGAGCTTTGAAAGATAAAGCATTACCAGTCATCCGGCACTGCTGCGCCCCTGATGTTTAAGCACCTAATCCGGATGCGGAATGCTTTTATGGTCTTTAGTATAATCGGAGACAGCGGAATACTTGCAAGGCAAGCCCGATAAGTAATACATCCCCGGGGAGCTATCATCTTCCCGGTTTACGGTTAGCACTCCGAGGGGCTTTGTGATAGCATAACGGCATATTCTCGTGTTTTCCGGCTTTATTACCGGTGTTGTTAAAAGATAAAGACAAAATAAAAAGAAGTGAAACATGTTTGAATTTATCAAAAAGTGGTATTTTCGCAATCTTTCGAATCCGCCCAGCGCTGTTCTGTTACTCCAGTTCATAACAATTTTTCTTCTGGTGTACTATGGCAGCGGAGTTTTCGGGCCTTTGATTGCCGCTCTGGTGCTGGCCTTTATTTTTGAAAGACCGGTGTCCTTTCTGGTGAGGCACGGTGTCAGCCGTACCTTCGCCGCCACGATTGTCTTAGGAAGCGCCGCCCTCCTGGTAGCGGGAATCCTGTTTGCCGTAGTACCGCCGGCAGCGCAGCAAATCACCGCCATGACGCAGAAAATCGGCATTGCCTTAAATAACAGCAATACCCCGGCATCTGATATAAAAGGCAGTTTAAAAGAAGCGGCAGCTAAGGATGCCGATAACAAGGCGCTGCACAAGAATTCAATGGATACATCCTCTGATACTTCCAGTAATAGCAGCGAGGCATCCGGTACAGAGAACCCGGCCAAAGACGCAAATCAGGAGGAAACGCTGCAGGCATTATCTGAAAACAGCCTTAGGGAATATCCGGAACAAGACAGCAGCGAGCAAGGAGGAGTGCTTAATAGCGGAATTGATTCCAACACTCCCATGCTCTCAGAAAATCAGGACTCAGTTAACTCAGAGAATAAAAATCCTGAAAACCCTCTTCCTGATTCTCCGGAAACAACAGACAACACAGCTTCTCTGAAAGCAAACAGTTCCAAAACGGCATCATCAGGAAACATCGGCGATGAAACAAAGGCCGAAACCCCTGCTTCAGAAAATGTCTCATCAGATGACACAGCAGAAGACAAGAAGAAAGTCCAAGAAGAGATCGACAAGGCTGAAAACGACAAGGCTATGAGCTGGATCACAGAACAGTTCAATAAAATCAGGGGCAAGCTTCCCGAAAGCTATCAGAACATTGTCACCGTGGATCAGCTGAAATCCGCTGTGATATATCTTGAAGAATGGTTTAAAAACATTATTACTCCGGCCATAAAGCAGATTGCTCCTATTTTCATGAACACCATGAGCTTTATAACGGTGTATTTCCTGATTGTTCCCATATTCGCTTTTTTCATGCTTAAGGACAAGGATCGGCTTCTTAACCTCATCGGCCACTATTGTTCCGCCTATGATGAAGTAGCGGCCTTTTGGAAAGAAATCAACAGGCTTATTTCCAAATACCTTATTGGCAACATTATCCACATTTTCATTGTCGCCATAATTAACGGCGTATTTTTGGGAATCATGGGGCTGAACTACACTCTGCTTTTTGCCATTGGAATAGGTCTCAGCGTTTTGGTGCCGTACGTAGGCATTGTCATCATTACAATCCCCCTTATTGGCGTGGGGCTTATGCAGTTCGGTCTCAGCAGCGATATGCTGATCCTGCTGTCAGTTTATGTAGTGCTCCAGATCGTTGACGCCTACGTCATTACTCCTATGCTGTTTTCGGAAGCCCTGAAAATTGACACCTTCTCAATTCTGGTATCAGTATTTCTCTTCGGCGGAATATGGGGCTTCTGGGGTATCGTGCTGGCAATCCCGCTGGCTGTGTTTATAAAGACCGTGGTAACCATGTGGCCCTCGCGGGAACCGGTGCCCATTACAGCTCCGCCGAAGCAGGAGGAGGCATCGCAAAACTGATAAAACAGCGATAAACGTAAAAGTGAAAAAGAGGCGGGGCTTTTCCGAGCTGCTTTGTATCAGCCATTGCAACCGGCTAATATGGAATAGTCCGGGAAATTACCCGGAATCAGAAGATCTTGCTTTTGTCGTCTTCCTTCTTAAAAAGCCGATCCAATACTTGATTCACCAAGTTTTTGGTAACCCCCTTCTTATTGGCAATGCTGGTATCATCAATAAGATCCACAGCTTTCACTGCATCCCTGATGTTGTCCACCCGGCGGGAAATCTGCTCCGCCCGAGAAGCCGGAAGAATGCCCCCTTTTGCCTTCTCACGCCGCATCAGCATCTCTGGAAACATTTCCTGGGGGAGACAGTCCACGGATAGTGTTACCCCTGAAGAAAACCGGGAAATAAGATCCCGCTTGCCAAAACCGGATTTGGTAGGGGATTCATGAGAAGCTACCGCCAGAAAACCGGAGGGCTCTCCCAGCCAGCGGTTATAAAGGCTGAAGATTTCAGCCTCGAGATCACTGTTACCGGCAATGGCATCAATATTATCCAGAAGAATGACATCATAGCTTTCCACTCCTACCATCATGGTATACATGGAATCCCAGTCAAACTCACTTACTTTGGCCATATCCAAAACGGTGGCATGCATGCCCATTGCCTCCGCTCGGAGGGTGGCTCCTTTTATGAGGTGGGTTTTGCCGCTGCCGGAAGGACCGTAAAGATAGAGAAAACGCCTTTCTTCCCGAGCCGTATTAACCGATTCGTTCATGTAGTTGTAGGCAGCAACATTGGACGGACACACACAGAACGAATCCATGGAAATCCCCGCCCCAAATGAAAGAGTCAGGGGCAGCTGCATGCCGCTTTCTGTAATTTCAGAATTATTCTTCGCCATATTCCGCCTGCCTGCCTCTGACAGATTAACGTTCTACAACGCCTCCCCCGGTATGGAGTCTGTTGTTGGGGTTCGGATAACCGCCGGAATCACGCTTATAACGATCCCTGAGTTCCCGAGCGGCCTCATCGTAGGAAACGCCGGATCCGGCGTCATCATTGCCGTTCCGGGAGGTGCGGGTCAAATCTCCGTCATCAGAACGGGTATTGCTGTCTCCGGAGTATCCAGTGCTGTTTCCGGAAGTACCGGAGCTGTTACGACCGTAGGCCCGGGGGTTATAGAGATAAACGTACTGAGTTCTGTTAACCAGTACCTTCTCCTGAGCTATCGCCTCTTCCAGCACCATGTCTTTGGCAGGCTTCAGTAAGAAAACCACATCCCCGCCCTTCACCTCGGCAATGCTTACCGACTGGAACCCCTTATCGTAGAGGTCATCCTTTATCTGCTTCATGATAGAAAAGTTCACCGCGCCCTGCACCAGAATCCGGTATGAACCGTCATCCTGTTTTCCAAGTCCCAGAGCCTCCACATGAGAGTATCCCGGAACTTCACTGGTATCAGAGCTGTTATCACGGCCAGGGTTGCTGCTTTCGTCCCTGACTGTTTTGGCAGAAAACAGCGCAGAATTGTTTTTAAGATCCTGATAAAAACGCACCGCCACCTGAGAAAGACTTCCAAAAACGGAGTTTGATAAAACCTCTGATTTCTGGGAAATATTCACTATATGGTAAGCAAACTGATACTGCCCGCCTGGTTCCGGACTCAGCACTCCCAGAAGAGCATAGCCGGAACTGTACTTCTGAGAAGCCTTGCCGGCCTTCTCAGAATCTGAAAGCATCACATCAGAAGCCCGGAGATCAGCCATGTCGTCAAGATCAAAAAGCGGGATCAGAAGATTTACCCCGTTCCTGGAACCGGCCTTTTTAAGCTCGGCAAGAAACTGATCTTCGGCGTCAGTGATAAATGAAGTCTTGTATTTCTGCTCTCCCAGATCATCGGTTTCAGGAAGACCCAGAAGCACCCAGGCCACCAGAGGCTGACTCAGGCCTCTCCATACAGAAATCTCTCCCCGGGAAATAAGTCTCTTGATCTTGGCCTCGTCAAAAACAATGATATATTCCGAGCCATCCATGGAAATGTCCTCTGAAGCAATCAGGGACTGAATATTCACACTGAGAGAATTAGGATCCGTGGCTCCGCTGCTGACATCAGTGACCATCCTCTTAAAGGCTTTAGAATAAGCTGCGTCATAATCACCGTCAAAGGGAACCTTATAGGTATAACCTCCGGCCAGAGAAATACCGGACAATCCCAGAAGGGAACAAAACAATGCGCTTTTGAATGAATTCTTCATACCCATGCCGAAATTTGCCAGAAAAACTTACCAAATACCTCTACGCTGGTAAGCTCACACTACTATCTTACAGTGCCGCATTCACCCTGACTAAATTCATGGTGATAACAGGCAATCCTTTACAGAGCAATAACTGACAGTCATTATAACATTGAAGGTTTAACTAGCAGAAAAATATCCCTGCAAGGCCGGACAAAATTCTACCCATGTCGAAAATCAGTCATAACATCTGGCAATCCATTAAATCTGACTGCCCCTGCGCAGCTGAATAACACAGCATCAGTTCTTTATTCTGACAAGAATCTTTAGGAAAATCAGAATAAATGGATAAGGCTTTACATGGTTATTAACAATGATATCAACAGGCTAATCAACAAATATATCCACAGGTTTATCAACAATGTGTAACGAAATACAACCACCACGATAATCCGGGGACGCGGTTCAGAAACGCACAGAAAAACGCATTCCCATATCCGCATAACTCTGGCTCCCATTAACAGCCTATCTGCAAGCCGCATGCGACATTTTGCAAAATGTGATCTGCCTTGATAAAAAACAGGGCTGTTGCTAAAATAAACAAAGTTTTTTCAGCATCTCTTATGAGGCAGATTCAGTAAATTATGGATAAATTAAGCTACAAAGAGGCTGGTGTAGATATTGACGCCGGCAATGCACTTGTGCAGAACATAAAAGGAAGCGTAAAGTCAACCACCAGACCTGAGGTGATGGGCAGCATCGGAGGCTTCGGAGCTCTCTGCGGCATTCCGTCCCGCTACAAAAACCCTGTTCTGGTATCCGGAACTGACGGTGTCGGCACCAAGCTGCGTTTAGCCATTGATTTCAAGAAGCATGACACCGTAGGTATCGATCTCGTAGCCATGAGTGTTAACGATCTGATTGTGCAGGGAGCAGAGCCGCTCTTCTTTCTGGACTACTATGCTACCGGGAAGCTCAATGTTGCTGATGCCACCAAGGTAATTGCCGGTATCGCCGAGGGCTGCAGACAGTCAAACTGCTCTCTTATCGGCGGCGAAACTGCTGAAATGCCCGGCATGTATCACGGAAATGATTATGATCTGGCCGGTTTTGCCGTAGGCGTCGTTGAAAAGGACGAAATTATTGATGGCAGCAAAGTAAAGGCTGGTGATGCTGTTATTGCTCTCGCTTCCACCGGGCCTCACTCAAACGGCTACTCGCTGATCCGTAAGGTACTGGAAGTATCCAAGGCTGATCCCTATGCCAAGCTCTCTGACGGCCGCACCATCATTGACTCGCTTCTCACCCCGACCAGAATTTACGTAAAATCTGTGCTGAAGCTTATGGAATCTATTACCATTCACGCTCTGGCGCATATTACCGGCGGCGGGTTCTGGGAAAACATTCCCCGCGTGCTTCCGGAAGGAACCAAAGTGGTTTGCGATTCTGCTACCTGGACCTGGCCGGAGGTTTTCAGCTGGATTCAGAAGAATGGCAACATCG